>R26__coassemble_515_pt1 | contig 23598 bp, 18 predicted proteins | sample R26__metabat2_low_PE_011 | metagenome-assembled genome bin R26 | reverse complement strand
TGTGTACGCAACTATCGTAATGTGGCTGGCATACAGAAGGTTTTTAACGAAAATCCAAATTCTCCAACCTTGAACTATCTTGTTCAAGACTTCGTGAATAACTTTCAGGAAACAGAAGACGTGTTTGTTCGTCATATAGGATGGGAAGCTGAAAGTGCCGATTCCGATAAAGTAGAGTGGATTCATCAGTTGGGAGCCCGCGAGGTTTACAGAAAAGATGCTGATAGTTTTATAGCCTTTGCCCGCCAGGTGGTGAAGAACCCAAATGTGGTGAACCCATGTCTATGGCAAAGTGCTATTGGCTGTTTGGAACATCAGATGGGGCTTTATTCCGAGGCAAAGAATGATCTTGCTGCTGCCCTGAGGATGAATGGCACTCAACGTATGAGAGATAATGCACGCGCTATTTATGCCATCAACTCTGTTCAAACAGAGAAGATGAAAAAGAAATATAACTCTTGGCTTACAGGCGAACTACAATGGCTCGACGAGATGTCTAAGCGCGATGTGCGTGATTCTGTTATGACCGATGATCATTATCATGATGTTAAGGAACGACTCGTTTATTGTATGCTTATTCCACGTTTGCGCTCACTTGGCAAACAGAACGAGGCTTTAACCATGTTTTCCATGATGGAGGAGGATGCTCCTTGGGTGCCTGACTATCGTTCAAGAAAGATTATTAATGATTATCACGAGAATGTGAATTTTGATTACAGTAATGAGTATTATTCAGTTCTCGACAAGCTCTCTACAAAGCAGTTGATGGATTATCTTTCTTATCTTAAGAAAAGACCTAAGGATGTGTTATATAGATATGCTTGGGATAAAGCCTATCGTGAGGCTGACTACTACAACGATCTCATAGGTACAAAACTTCTTGCTCAGGCTCGCTATTCTGAGGCTATTAGCTATTTAGAGAGGGTGGATCTTGGCTTTATTAGAACCCAGAATATCCTGCCTTATGAGGTGAAATGTAATTGGAACGTGGAACGTTGGATGCAGAAGCAATATACAGGAGTATTTGGTAAGGTTCGTGTTTCTTCGCTTAAGAGCAACAAGAAACTTGATTATTGCAAGGAACTGCTTGATGTTCAAGCTCGTTGGCGCAATATGCGCGACAGCGAAGACCGTTTGAAAGAGGGTTATAAGCTGGCTGTTATGCTTTATCAGAGCAGCTATGAAGGCGACTGCTGGTGGCTCACGCAATATGGCTGGAGCTGCAGTCAGGACAGCACTCTTGCTGGCAATCACGATATGATAGCCGATGCTATAAACCTGCTTGAGGAAGCGTCTGTAAAGACTACCGATTTCAAGTTAAAAGAAAAGAGTCTCTATGCTTTGGCTTACATACATAGAGACCCTTGGTATTTCTCTGGCTGGGACGCTAAGAACGAAGTGTGGTATGATGAAGACAATCCGCTTATTCGTCCTAACTCACGCCAATATAAAGCGTTGGAAGCATTAGGCAATTTTGCTAAAAACAATCAAGGAAAACTTGATAATTTTGTTACAAAATGCGATGTGTTGAAGCGCTTCTTAGTGCGCCTCTAACCAGTTGTTGCCCCATCCTGCATCTGCCACGAGTGGCACTTGCAGCTTGTAGGCATTTTCCATTTCTTCCATAACGATTTTCTCAACCTTCTCAGCTTCTTCTGGATAGACTGAGAAGTTGAGTTCGTCGTGTACCTGAAGAATCATCTTGCTTCGTATATTTTCTTTCTTGAAGCGGTTCCAAATCTTCACCATAGCCACCTTTATTACATCGGCCTCTGAGCCTTGTATAGGGGCGTTGATAGCATTTCTTTCGGCAAAGCCGCGTACTGTGCCGTTGGCAGAATTGATGTCTGGAAGATAGCGTCGGCGACCGAATATTGTTTCAGCATAACCCTTTTGACGGGCTGTTTCTTTTGCTTTCTCCATATATTCCTTCACCTTTGGGAAGGTAGCAAAATAGCCGTCAATAATCTCTTTTGCTTCACCGTTAGGAATCTCCATTCGCTGGGCAAGACCGTAGGTGGTTATGCCGTATATAATACCGAAGTTGGCTTGTTTTGCTTTCTTACGCTGACTGTCGGTAACGTCGTCCATCTGCTCTTTCCATATCTTTGCAGCTGTAGCCTTATGAATATCGAAACCGCTACGGAAGGCTTCTATCATGTTTTCGTCGCCACTAAGATGAGCCATAATGCGAAGTTCTATTTGACTGTAGTCGGCTGAAAAGAATTTACACCCTGGTTCAGGAATAAAACACTTGCGTATTTCTTTTCCGTCGTCGGTACGCACAGGTATATTCTGTAGGTTAGGGTCGCTTGATGAAAGGCGGCCAGTAGCTGTGAGAGCTTGGTTGAATGATGTGTGGATATGTCCTGTACGAGGGTTTATAAGGGTAGGGAGGCTGTCAACGTATGTTGACAGTAACTTCTTCATTCCTCGATAGTTAAGAATATCTTCTACGATTGGAGCCTTGCTCTTAAGTGTTTGCAGCACCTCCTCGCTGGTTACATATTGTCCGGTGCGGGTTTTCTTTGGCTTTTCCATAATCTTCATCTTGCCGAAGAGTATTTCGCCCACCTGCTTAGGACTTGAGATATTGAATTTCTCGCCTGCTTGCTCGTATATTTTCTCCTCGTATTCGTTCATACGTTTATTGAAAATATCTGATGTTTCCTTCAGGGCTTTAGTGTCGAGAAGCACACCGCTCATCTCCATATCTGCCAAAACTGGAACCAACGGCATCTCGATATCCCAGAAGAGTTTTTCGAGATTGTTCTCCTTCAGTTTTGGTTCAAGCACGTGATAGAGTTTCAAAGTTACATCAGCATCTTCGGCTGCATATTCACAAACCTGGTTTGGATCAACTTCGCGCATAGATTTCTGATTTTTACCTTTCGGTCCAATCAGTTCTTCTATATGAACAGTTTTGTAGTTAAGCAAGGTTTCAGCCAGATAGTCCATGTTATGATGCAGTTCTGGTTGAATGAGGTAATGAGCAATCATAGTGTCGAAAAGTTTTCCTTTCAACTCAACACCATAATTTGCAAGCACCTCCATATCGTATTTTATATTCTGTCCTATTTTCAGAATATTCTCGTTTTCGTAGAGTGGTTTAAATATTTCTACAAATTTTAAGGCTTGTTCACGTTTAGCTGGTATTGCCACATAAAATGCCTTATTTTCTACAGTTGCAAAGCTCAAGCCAACCAATTCTGCGTCGATTGCGTGCGTAGAAGTGGTTTCTGTGTCTAGACTGAGAATTTGTTTTGTTAAGAAATAATCACAAATTTTTTGTGCATCTTCCTCATTTTCAATGAGTTTGTATTCGTGAGCTATGGTTTTAAGGCTCTCAAAACTCGAATTTTCTGAGCTTTCCTGCCCGTTGTCTTCATTTACGGCAAAGAGATCGAGTTCTTGATTAACTTTTCTTTTGACTTCTTTACCTTTGTTTAATATCTTGTTTGCAAGGGTTTTGAACTCGAGTTCTTCGAAGATTTTTGTTAGTTTCTCCTCGTTAGGCTTTTCGAGTTTCAATTTTTCAAGATCGAGGTCGAGTGGTACATCGGTTCTGATGGTTGCAAGGAACTTCGACATCTTGATGTCTTCAACTGCTCCTTCCACTTTTTCCTTCATCTTACCCTTCAGTTTATCGGTGTTGGCAAGCAGGTTGTCAACACTTCCAAATTCGTTAATGAGTTTGGCTGCTGTTTTTTCTCCTACGCCTGGGCATCCTGGGAAATTATCTGCCGAGTCGCCCATGAGTGCGAGCAAGTCAATAACCTGTTCGTGAGATTGTATTCCATATTTCTCGGCAATATCTTTAGTACCAAGAATTTGGTATCCTCCTCCGTGACGTGGGCGATACATGAACACGTTTTCTCTCACAAGCTGACCGTAGTCTTTGTCAGGTGTGAGCATGTATGTTTGTATTCCCTGAGCACCTGCTTTAACGGCTATAGTACCGATAACGTCGTCGGCCTCGAAGCCTGAAACCTCGAGAATAGGTATGTTAAAGGCCCTGAGAATGTCTTTTATATAAGGTACGCTAAGCTTAATATCCTCAGGTGTGGCATCTCGTTGGGCCTTATAAGCAGGGTAGGCCTCATGACGGAATGTCTTGTCAAGATCAAATGCAACTCCAAGATAATCAGGATTTTCCTTTGTTATTATCTCGTTGAGTGTGTTCACAAATCCCATGATGGCAGATGTGTTCAGTCCCTTTGAGTTGATTCGTGGTGCACGTATTAGCGCATAATAAGAGCGGAATATTAATGCGTAAGCATCAAGTAGGAATAGTTTTTTCATCTTAAATATATTATTTGCCGTAAAATTACGAAAAAAATGTCACATATATTAGATAAAATAATTAATTTTGTATCAAATATATTTCACATCATGGATTATTTGTCACTCATTAAACAGCCTATCAATAGCGAGTTAAATGATTTTATTGAGCTTTTCAATAAATCGCTTTCGCATACCGACGGACTTCTTTCAAGTGTTTTGGAACATATCAAATCGCGAGGAGGAAAGCGTATGCGCCCGTTGCTTATCTTATTGATGGCCAAGAACTTTGGCGAGGTGAGTGAGGTTACTCAGCATGCTGCTGTTGGTCTTGAACTTCTGCATACAGCTTCGCTTGTACACGATGATGTTGTTGACGAAAGCAACGAACGAAGAGGGCAGGCTTCTGTGAATGCGGAATATAATAATAAAGTGGCTGTTCTTGTGGGCGATTACCTGCTTTCAACTGCTCTTCTTGCCGTTTCTTACACTCATTCTGAGGATATAGTGCGTTATCTTGCCGAGCTTGGCCGCACGCTCTCAAATGGCGAAATTCTTCAGCTTAGCAACATCTCTAATCAGGAGATTTCTGAGGATGTGTACTACCAGATTATCAATAATAAAACGGCTGCTTTGTTTGAGGCTTGTGCACGAATAGGTGCTAAGTCGGCTGGCGCAAGTGACGAGGAGGTTCAGGCTGCTGGTAAGTTTGGTCAGAATTTAGGTATTATCTTCCAGATTCGTGATGATATTTTCGACTATTATGATAAGGCTGAAATAGGTAAACCTACGGGTAATGATATGGCTGAAGGCAAACTCACTTTGCCGGTTATCTATGCTCTTAATTCAACAAAAAATGAAGAGATGATAGCTCTTGCCCGTAAGGTAAAAAATGGTAATGTTTCGGCTGACGAAATAGCTCGTCTGGTTGCTTTCACAAAAGAAAATGGAGGTATAGAATACGCAAATAAGCGCATGTGGGATTTTCATCGTGACGCTATGCTTTTCCTTGATAACTACGGAGTTAAGGATGATGTGAAAGCGGCTCTAAAGGCTTATCTTGATTTTGTTATCGAACGTAAGAGCTAAAGTTTTTTTGTCTCTTATATTTTATGAATAAAATAAATCCCCCAGTTTTGTCGAAATGACAGACTGGGGGATTTGTTATGTTAAACTTTTTTGCTTATTCTAAGCCTTCGAGATTCCTTCGAGATGCCTTTTGGATCCGTTCGGGATGTTTTTTAGCTAAAACGAAGCTAAAAAGTAAAGCCTTTTCAATATACTTGATTAGAAATATTTGATTTCCTTACCAAGAATATCGCTAAGAAGCATGTTTGTAAGGCGACTTGTACCTAAGCGCAACCACTCATTTGTGAGCCATTTTTCGCCCAGAACCTCTTTAACGATTGTATAGAGGATAATTGCATCCTTAGGGCTATTAATGCCGCCAGCAGGCTTAAAACCTACTTGTATGCCTGTCTTATCGTAGTATTCCTTAATTGCCTGACACATAACATAAGCGCCCTCTGGAGTTGCACCTGCCTTCTCCTTACCTGTTGATGTCTTGATGTAGTCGGCGCCTGCATACATAGAGAGTAGGGCAGCCTTCTTAATATTGCTTGCGCTTCCCAAGCAGCATGTTTCGAGAATAACCTTCAAAGGTACTTCGCCACAAACAGACTTCAGCTCGGCAATATCGTCGCATACGCCCTCATAATCGCCTGAGAGGAACTTACCTACAGGAAGCACGATATCGATGTTTGTAGCGCCGTCCTGAAGGGCTAATGAGGTTTCTGCTACCTTTACCTCCATACGAGCCTGAGATGAAGGGAAACAGCCTGTTACGTTGGTTATTTCTACTCCGTCAACCTCAAGGCTGTTAGCGATGAGTTCTGTGAAGTTAGGGTAGGCACACACAGCTGCTACGTGTGGAAGGTCGGGATAGTCGCTATCAAACTGGTTTACCTTCTCAATCATAGCCAGAATCTTCTCTTCTGTATCGGCTGTTCCAAGACTTGTAAGCTCAATACTTCCAAATAGGAATTTCTTTACTTCGAGAGTGTCGTTTTCAGCCACTTTCTCGTCGATAATCTTATTTACTGCAGCTGCAACTTCTTCGTCTGAGATATTGCAATTATACTCTGCAAGGGCTTGCTCATACTTGCTAAGCTCTTCTTTGCCGTCGTTTAACACGATGTCTTTAATACTTTTTTCTGCCATAATATTATGTTGTTTTATTTATCATTTTTAATTTCTCATTTAGCGAAGCGCATTATCATTTAGTGAAGCTATGCTTCGCGCAACTTTGCGTTCTCTTTATGCCTTTTACTATCCCTTTTAGTCTTCTTCTCAAAGCTTTTTTTAAGCTCTTCTGTGAGATCTATTCCCGTTTGGTTTGCCAGGCATATAAGCACCCACAGCACATCAGCCATTTCTTCGCCTAAATTAGGCTTTTCGCCCTCTTTAAAGCTCTGATCTCCATACGTGCGGGCAATTACCCTTGCCAATTCGCCAACCTCCTCTGTAAGACAAGCCATATTGGTAAGTTCGCTAAAATAGCGCACACCATATTCCTTAATCCATTTATCAACTGTTTGTTGTGCTTCTTTTATAGTCATCTTGCGTTCAAAAGTTGAAGTATTAATATGAAGATACAGATAAGAATAATCACTATGTATTGCTTGTTCTCGCGCTCGTATTCGGCCCAATGAAAGGCTTTGTATATAACTATTGCGAGCAACAATAATAAACCTACTCCGCAAGGCCACGCGCCGAATAAATAGCCCCAGAAACAGGAAATCACTATTCCTATTGCTATTAGCAGCAGTCCTGCCACTTCTATTTCTTTAAGATATTTGCGCATTCCCTTTTTTACTATTAACTCCTAACTTCTAACTCCTAATTCCTAACTACTCTTTGTTCTTCGTATCCATGCAAATGGTTACTGGACCGTCGTTGAGCAATTCTACTTTCATATCTGCTCCGAATTCGCCTGTGCCAACTGGTTTACCCATAGCCTCTGAAAGAGTCTCGCAGAAGCGATTGTAGAGTGGGATAGAGATGTCGTGAGGGGCAGCCCTAAGCCAGCTGGGGCGGTTGCCTTTCTTGTAGCTCGCCATAAGAGTGAACTGTGAAACAACGATAATGTCGCCATTTACATCGGCTATAGGTAGGTTCATAACACCATTCTCGTCTTCGAATACTCTAAGACCAACGATTTTCTTCACAAGCCAGTTGATATCTTCTTGATTATCAGAACTTTCTATGCCCAAAAGGATTAGATATCCCTTGCCGATTTTCGATTTTACCTGTCCCTCAATAGTTACTGAGGCGTGACTTACACGTTGAATTACAATTCTCATGTTGCAAATATACTAAATTATTCCTCACTATGGAAGTAATCATAGAGAATCTTTCCTTTTGAGCTGCCTAAAACAGCAGTAAGTTGCTGAATATCAGCTTCTTTCATCTTCTTTACGCTCTTAAACTCTTTTATTAAGGCTTCTTTTGCCTTCGGACCAATACCTTTTATGTCGTCGAGCTTAGAGTGTAGTGCGTGCTTAGAACGCTTGTCTCTGTGGAAGGTTATAGCGTAGCGATGAACCTCGTCTTGTATCTGTGTGAGCACCTTAAATAGCTCGCTCTTAACATCTAATCCTATAGTTTGGGGAGGCCATCCGTAGAGCAGTTCGTTTGTTCTATGACGGTCGTTTTTGGCAAGTCCGGCAATAGGAATATCAAGTTGCAATTCCCCTTTTACAACCTCTCGTACAACATCCATCTGTCCCTTTCCTCCATCTGTTATAATGAGGTCGGGGAGAGGTGTCTTTTCTTCTATCATGCGGCTGTATCTTCTGCGTACAACCTCTTGCATAGAAGCATAATCATCAGGTCCTGTAACCGTTTTTATATTGTATTTTCTGTAGTCTTTTCTTGAAGGCTTCATACCCTTATATACAATACAGCCTGCTACTGCGTCTGTACCTGATATATTAGAGTTGTCGAAGCACTCAATATGATAGGGTAGCTTGTCGAGTTTTAAGGCGTTTTGAAGCTCTTTCATGAGACGTGTCTGACGTTGCTCTGGGTTAAGCTTTTCTGTTTGTTTCAGACGGTCAAACTTGTATTGTTTGGCGTTCATTTCAGACAACTCAAGTAGGTGTTTCTTGTCGCCTCTCTGAGGAATAAAGAACTCTGCATCTTTGAGTTTCCAATCCAACTCAAAAGGCACAATAACCTCTTTTGCCTTACTGTTGAAACGCTCTCTGATCTCAGGAATAGCGTCGTTAAGAAGCTCTTCTGTTGTCTCATCGAGTTTGCGTTTATATTCGTATGTAAAACTCTGATTTATAGCTCCATTTGTAACGTGTATGTAGTTGATAAATGCATTTTTCTTGTCTTCATCATCCACAATAGAGAATACGTCAACATCTGTAATCGTATGACTGACAATCTCGCTTTTTGCTACAAAATCTTCAAGAACAAGATACTTTCTTTTAAGGTCTTCGGCAACCTCAAATTTCAGCAGTTCCGCGTTCTTCTGCATCAGTTCATAGATGCGTTTCCCTACTTCTCGGGTGTTTCCTTTTAGAATTTCGCGTGCCTGACGCATATTCTCTTGGTATTCCTCGTAGCTTTGCTTACCTATACAAGGTGCATTACAGTTTTTTATATGATATTCAAGGCAAGTTTTGTATCTTCCTTCGGCAATTCCCTCTTGTGTGATAGGAAATCTGCATGTACGAGGTTTATATAGCTTTTTTATTATAGCTAAAATCTCATACATCGACGATACATGAGGGTAAGGACCAAAATAAGTGCCCCATTTCTTATTTATTGTTCTTGTTTTGAATATTCTTGGGAAAAACTCGTTTGTGATGCAAATACTTGGGTATGTTTTGCCGTCCTTCAGCAAAACGTTGTATTTTGGCTGATATTGCTTTATGAGTTGATTTTCTATCAGAAGCGCATCTTCTTCGCTGTTAACTACAGAGTAGGAGATATCTTGAATTTTAGAAACAAGCACCTTTGTCTTGAATCTATCCACTTCTTTATGGAAATAAGAAGAAACACGATTTTTTAAATCCTTAGCCTTGCCTACATATATAATATGGTTTGGGTCTGGGTTCTTTCCAGGCTCACGCTCCTTATCATAGTATTGATAAGTTCCAGGTTTATGAGGCATACTCAAAACTATATTTTTGAGGCGTACCAGTCTTTCTTCGTCTTTCGTCTTGTTCATATATATCCTTTCATTTTTCGAACCTTACAGAGGCTCTAAATTGCCTTTATAATGCCTTTATATTTTTGCTGCCTTAGAGTCTCTTTTGAACCGCTCGTTTTAATGTTTCCCGTGAAACAAATTGCGTTTGCAAACCTTCAGTTTCACGTTTTACTTTAATAGCTAACTAACTGGTTTAGAGTTGCTTATTATTTTAATAGTTTCACGTGAAACATTGTGCTTCTTTTGTGAAACAGCTATACGCAGTCTTATCTTCCGAGTAGTACCAAGAGTACATTTATGTAGCTTGGAGATACTACAGGAATGCGGCTCGCTTGTGCCAAAGTTTCTGGGTCTATTCTTTGCAGTTTCTGTCGTCCTTCGATAGAAATCTCCTGAAGTTCGGCGTAATTAAAACGACCCTTGATTTTGATATTTTCTAAGCGACGCATTTTTTCGGCTACGATGTTCTCACGATCGATATATCCTTTATATTTCATGCGAATTTCAGCAGCTTCTGCGATTTCTTCGTTTCTATTCTCAAAAGAACCGATTAACTCTTTTAGTTCTGGAATAATATCAGAAAGATTCTTCAGGTTCAATTTTGGACGAACAACCAAATCGATAAGTTTGCAGCCTGCACGGAGTGGGGTGGTACCTAATGCTTCGAGTTGAGAATTTATTTTGTCTGCTTTTATCGGAGTACGTTCGCAGAAATCGATGATTTTTTCGATACCTTCTTTCTTCTGCAGCCACCAGTCGTAGCGGTCGCGTTTAGCCAAACCAAGTTTGTAGCTCTTTTCTGTAAGGCGAGCATCTGCATCATCCTGACGAAGGAGGATACGGTATTCGGCTCTTGAGGTAAACATTCTGTAAGGTTCATCAACGCCTTTTGTTACGAGGTCATCGATAAGCACGCCAATATAACTTTCGTCGCGGTTCATTACAAAAGGCTCGCCTCCACCGCAATAAATGGCAGCGTTTATACCTGCAACAGTACCTTGACCGCCAGCTTCTTCGTAGCCGGTTGTTCCGTTTACCTGTCCTGCAAAGAACAAACCCTTGATAATTTTCGATTCTAACGAGTGTTTTAATTGTGTTGGATCGAAATAATCGTATTCAATTGCATAACCTGGACGATAGACCTTGACGTCTCTCAACGCAGGTATCTTGTGAATAGCTTCGAGCTGTATGTCCATAGGCATACTTGAAGAGAAACCGTTAAGGTACATCTCGTTGGTGTCTGTTCCTTCTGGTTCAAGGAACAGAGGGTGTTGGTCTTTGTCTGGGAAGGTAACGAGTTTTGTTTCAATTGATGGGCAATAACGTGGGCCTGTAGATTGTATCTGTCCGTTGAAGAGAGGAGAATCTTCAAGTCCGCTTCTGAGAATATCGTGACATTCTTTTGTTGTGTATGTTGTCCAACAAGGAAGTTGTGGTAAAATGTGATGCGGACCGAAATAAGAGAACTGGTGGTAACTGTTGTCGCCTGGCTGTTCTTCCATATCTTCAAAATGCACGCTTCTCTTGTCTATGCGGACAGGAGTTCCTGTTTTCATTCTTTCTGCAGTTATACCCCAACGGGTAATACTCTCTGTGAAATTGTGAACGGCAGGTTCGGCACAACGGCCTCCTTCAACCATCTTGCGGCCTACGTGCATTAGTCCGTTAAGGAATGTGCCGGCTGTGATGATTGTAGCCTTTGCGTATATGTCAACGCCCCAGATGGTTCTTACGCCAATTGCTTCGCCGTTTTCTACGAGAAGTTCATCGGCTTGGTCTTGCCAGATATCGAGGTTAGGGGTGAGGTCGAGTTCCTTGCGCCACTCCCATATGAATTTACCGCGATCACATTGTGCTCGAGGGCTCCACACAGCAGGTCCTTTGCCTATATTGAGCATACGGAACTGAATGGCTGTAGCATCGGTAACTTTTCCCATCTGGCCGCCTAAAGCGTCTATCTCGCGAACAATCTGTCCTTTTGCAATTCCGCCCACGGCAGGATTGCAACTCATCTGACCAATCTTGTTCATATCCATCGTGATCAAACAGGTTTTTGCTCCAATGTTTGCTGCAGCTGCTGCAGCTTCACATCCAGCATGTCCTCCACCTATCACGATAACATCATAATGAAATACCATCTTTTTCCTTGTTTTCTATTTTTGCGCAAAAGTAAGAAATAAAAATGGATTTTTCATGAAAACACTTTGATTTATCATCAAAATATAGTATTTTTGCACGCGTTTACCACCTTATTAATACCTATAAACGAGTATTATTTTGTGTGGCAGATATGTTTTATGCTGAATTAATGTAAAAAGATTTGGTAATACGAGAAATTTAAGTCTAACAGTTAAATAATTAAAAATCAATCATTTATGTGGTTAATCAATTCACCTATTGGTAGAAAAGTGGTAATGTCCTTGACTGGTCTTTGCCTTATACTTTTCCTTACCTTCCACTGCGCAATGAACGTTGCTGCATTCTTCTCAGGCGAAGCTTACAACACAGTATGTGAGTTCTTGGGTACAAATTGGTATGCCCTTGTTGGTACAGCTGGTTTGGCCTTCCTGGCAGTTTGTCACATCGTTTACGCTTTTATTCTTACTGCACAGAACCGTCGTGCACGTGGTAACAACCGTTACGAGGTAACAGCAAGCTACAGCAAGGTAAGCTGGGCTTCTAAGAACATGTTGGTTCTTGGTCTTATCATCGCTATCGGTTTGCTTCTTCACCTGTACAACTTCTGGTACAACATGATGTTTGCTGAGTTGGTAGGTTTGGAAGGTCTTGCACATGCTCCTGCTGATGGTTTCGCTTGGATCGTTGAAACATTCAGCAATCCTGTATTCTCAGTACTCTACCTCGTATGGTTCGCAGCTATCTGGTTCCACCTTACTCACGGTTTCTGGAGCGCTATGCAGACAATGGGTTGGAGTGGTAAGACTTGGCTTCAGCGTTGGCAGATTATCGGATGTGTTTATGTTACCATCCTGATGGCTGTATTCGCACTCCTCGTTCTTTCATTCTGGTTTGGTTTTGCTCCAAGTATGGCATAAACCTTTATTCAGAATTTAAATTCATAATTCATAATTAAATACTATTATGACAAAGCAAATAGATTCAAAGATTCCAGAAGGCCCAGTGGCCGAGAAATGGACTAACTATAAAGCTCACCAGCGTTTGGTGAATCCAAAGAACAAACTGAAGCTCGATGTTATCGTAGTAGGTACAGGTCTTGCTGGTGCAAGTGCTGCTGCTTCTCTTGGTGAGATGGGTTTCAATGTTCTGAACTTCTGTATTCAGGACTCTCCACGTCGTGCGCACTCTATCGCTGCACAGGGTGGTATCAACGCAGCTAAGAACTATCAGAATGATGGTGACTCTGTATATCGTTTGTTCTATGATACAGTAAAGGGTGGTGACTACCGTGCTCGCGAGGCTAACGTTTATCGTCTTGCTGAGGTTTCTAACAACATCATCGACCAGTGTGTTGCTCAGGGTGTTCCTTTTGCACGTGAATATGGTGGTATGTTGGCTAACCGTTCATTCGGTGGTGCTCAGGTAAGCCGTACTTTCTATGCTAAGGGTCAGACAGGTCAGCAGTTGCTCCTCGGTGCTTACTCTTCATTGATGTGCCAGGTAAATACTGGTAAGGTGAAGCTCTATACTCGTTATGAGATGGAGGATGTAGTTATCGTTGACGGTCGTGCTCGTGGTATCATCGCTAAGAACCTTGTAACAGGTAAGCTGGAGCGTTTCTCAGCTAATGCTGTAGTTATCGCTACCGGTGGTTACGGTAACACTTACTTCCTTTCTACAAACGCTATGGGTTGTAACTGTACAGCTGCTGTTCAGGCATTCCGTAAGGGTGCTTACTTCGCTAACCCTTGCTACGTACAGATTCACCCAACATGTATCCCTGTTCACGGCGACAACCAGTCTAAGCTTACTCTTATGTCAGAGTCTTTGCGTAACGACGGTCGTATCTGGGTACCAAAGAAGCTCGAGGATGCTAAGGCTCTTCAGGCAGGTACTAAGCAGCCTTGGGAGATTGTTGAGGAAGACCGCGACTACTACTTGGAGCGTCGTTACCCAGCATTCGGTAACCTTGTACCACGTGACGTTGCTTCACGTGCTGCTAAGGAGCGTTGCGATAAGGGCTTTGGTGTTAACAACACAGGTCTTGCAGTTTATCTTGACTTCTCTGAGTCTATCAACCGTCTGGGTCTTGACGAGATCATGCAGCGTTATGGTAACCTCTTCGAGATGTATGAGGAGATTACAGACGTATTCCCAGGTGAACTTGGTAGCGAGATCAACGGTGTTAAGTACTACAAGCCAATGATGATCTTCCCTGCTATCCACTACACAATGGGTGGTATCTGGGTTGACTACGAGCTCCAGACCTCTATTACTGGTCTCTTCGCTATTGGTGAGTGTAACTTCTCAGATCATGGTGCTAACCGTCTTGGTGCTTCTGCTTTGATGCAGGGTCTTGCTGATGGTTACTTCGTATTGCCTTATACTATCCAGAACTACCTCGCAGACCAGTCAATCTGGGCTAAGGTTCCTACTTCAGCTCCTGAGTTCGACGAGGCAGAGAAGGCTGTTGATGCAGAAATCGATCGTTTGATGAATATCAAGGGTAAGCGTTCTGTTGACTCTATCCACAAGGAGCTCGGTCACATTATGTGGGAGCACGTTGGTATGGGTCGTACTAAGGAAGGTCTCGAGGAAGGTCTTCGTTTGTTGAAGAACCTCCGCAACGAGTTCAATACTAACCTCTTTGTTCCTGGTAAGAAGGAAGGCTTGAATGTTGAGCTTGATAAGGCTATTCACCTTCGTGACTTCATCCTTATGGGTGAGCTTATCGCTTATGATGCACTTTCTCGTAATGAGAGCTGTGGTGGTCACTTCCGTGAGGAGCACCAGACTCCAGAGGGCGAGGCTGCTCGTGACGATGAGAACTACTTCTATGTAGGTTGCTGGGAATATCAGGGTGACGACACCAAGGCTCCTGAGCTCATCAAGGAACCTCTTGAGTACGAGGCAATCAAAGTTCAAACCAGAAATTATAAGAATTAACAAATGACGTTGAAAGAGCTATTTTCTGGTTGGCGAAACTTATCGGAATTGCTGAAAGGATGCATTATTGCATGTGTGCTTTTTATAACTCTTGCAGTTGCAGACTTAATTGGAAAGTTTCCTTTGCGACCATACATTATCCTTGCTTTGGGATTGTATCAGTTGCTATGCCTGATTTTAGCTTATCGCATCATTAAAAAAAGTAAGTAACTATGGCTAGAAATATTAGTTTCACAATTAAATATTGGCGTCAGAACGGTCCTACAGACCAGGGACATTTTGACACACACGAGATGAAGGATATTCCAGACGATACATCCTTCCTCGAGATGCTCGATATCCTCAACGAGGAACTTATCGAGGCAGGCGAAGAGCCATTTGTATTCGATCACGACTGCCGCGAGGGTATCTGCGGTATGTGTTCTTTGTATATCAACGGTACTCCACATGGAAAGACAGAGCGTGGTGCTACCACCTGTCAGCTCTACATGCGTCGTTTCAACGATGGCGACGTTATTACCGTTGAGCCTTGGCGTTCAGCTGCTTTCCCTGTAATCAAGGACTGTATGGTTGACCGTTCTGCATTCGATAAGATTATTGCTGCTGGAGGTTACAACACTATCCGTACAGGTCAGGCTCAGGATGCTAACGCTATCCTTATCCCTAAGGAGAATGCTGACGAGGCTATGGACTGCGCAACATGTATCGGTTGTGGTGCTTGTGTAGCTGCTTGTAAGAACGGTTCAGCTATGTTGTTTCTTTCTTCTAAGGTAAGCCAGCTCGCACTCCTTCCGCAGGGTCGTCCAGAGGCTGCTAAGCGTGCTAAGAACATGATTGCTAAGATGGAAGAGTTAGGTTTCGGTAACTGTACAAACACTCGCGCTTGTGAGGCTGTTTGTCCTAAGAACGAGTCTATCGCTAACATCGCTCGTCTTAACCGCGAGTATCTTAAGGCAAAGCTTGCTGACTAATTACTTTTGCTTTCAACGGAAAGCAAAAGATAATGATAGATTAAAGGGGAAAGTCCATTTGGACTTTCCCCTTTTTTTGTTGGTAATACTATTTGTTAATCTGCTGAAAAAGCAAAAATAGAGCATATTTCTTTGATGATTGCGGGTCAATGATTATCTTTGTATCGAACATCTTTATACCGTTACATAGAATTATGACATTAGAATTTATTCTTCGCATTTTCGTTGCTGCTCTATTGGGCGGTTTTATAGGCCTTGAACGTGAATACCGTGAGAAGGCTGCTGGTTTGCGCACTCATTTTCTTGTGGCCCTTGGTTCGGCTTTGTTTATGATTATCTCGGCCTATGGCTTCGAGGGTGTGCTTACAGATGAAAATATGCGCCTTGATGTGTCGCGTATAGCTGCTCAGGTGGTTACTGGTATCGGTTTTATTGGTGCAGGAACGATAATCTTTCAGAAGAATGCTGTACGTGGCCTCACCACAGCCGCAGGTGTGTGGGTGACAGCTGCCATTGGTTTGACTTGTGGTGCTGGTATGTATTTGCTTGCTATTATATCTACCGCTTTGGTGCTGGTGGGTATGGAAGCTTTCAACTATGTGCTTCGCCTTTTGAATAAAGACAGAAACGATGTATAATTCGTAATGTGGAATGTGTAATTTGTAATTGCAAATTGAGTACAATAGAAGAATTTATAAAGAAACATCGGCTTGATGATGTGCGCTCCTTAGCGTTACAGGCTGCTAAATATCCAGATATAGACATGCCGTTTGCTCTTGACCAGATAGAAGGTTGGCAAAGGGCACGCACAAAACTGCCAGAATGGGCTTCTAAGGAGGGAATAATCTTTCCACCGCATATTTCTATGGAACAATGCTCAAGCGAGCGCACAGCGAAATATAAGAGCGGTATTTTGCATTCGTCAGGCACACTCATAGATCTTACTGGTGGCTTTGGTGTTGATTTCTCTTATATGGCTATGGGTTTCAGTAAGGCTGTATATGTGGAACAGCAGAGTCATCTATGCGATATTGCGAAGCATAACTTTGAACTGTTGGGTTTACAGCATGCTGAGGTGGTGAATGCTGATGGGGTAGAGTATCTTCATTCTTTGCCTTGTATCTCGAATGCATCTCGAACGCATCTCGAAGAGAACGTTGTTATTTATCTTGACCCAGCACGTCGTGATGTCCATGGGGCAAAGGTTTATGGTATAGAAGACTGTACGCCTAATGTGCTTGAATTGCAAGAGGAACTGCTTGAAAAGGCTTCTGTTGTGATGATTAAGCTGTCGCCTATGCTTGACCTTCATGCGGCAATCAGGGCCTTGTCTGTTTCTGAGGTGTATATTGTCTCTGTGGGCAACGAATGCAAGGAATTGCTGTTGGTACTACGTAAAGAGGAAAATAACGCCGTACGCGTTGTTTGTGTGAATGACGGGACGTCGTTTGAGTATTTTTATGGCGAGCAGGCTGATTATTGTGTGTCAGAAGTCGATTTGCAGCCTTCGGCTTATCTTTATGAACCTAATGCTTCAATAATGAAGGCAGGCTGTTTTGATGTGCTTGCGAGTCGTTTTCATGTAAAGGCATTATCAAGAAATTCGCATTTATTCATCAGTAGCGATGAAATCGCCGATTTCCCAGGACGTAAGTTTAAGATACAGGCCATTTCATCGATGAATAAGAAAGAATTGAAGAGAACTCTTGCTGGTGTTTCTCAAGCAAATATAGCTGTAAGGAACTTTCCTTTGTCTGTAGCCGAGCTAAGAAAGCGTTTAAAACTGAAAGATGGTGGCGATACTTATATCTTTGCCACAACCGTTGGAGAGCGTAACCACACATTAATATTATGCAAAAAAATAGGTTAAATTTGGCAATCTGCCTGATTTTGACTATTTTTGCAAGTCTGAAAGATTATAATCTCAACATATATGTCAGTAGAAATAAAGAAAGTAGAATCCAAGAAGGATTTGAAAACTTTCGTTGACTTTCATTACGATTTGTATGAAGGCAACGCTTACGATGTCCCCACTTTGTTTAGCGATGATATGGCAACATTGAGTCGTGATAAGAATGCCGCTTTTGAATTTTGTGAAGCAGAATATTATCTTGCTTATAAGGATGGAAAGTTGGTAGGACGCGTAGCAGCTATTATCAACAATAAGGCCAATAAGCGTTGGGGTCGTAAGACCTGTCGTTTTGGCTGGATTGATTTCATAGATGATCTTGAAGTGTCTAAGGCTTTGCTGGATACTGTTGCTGAATATGGTAAGAGCAAGGGAATGACTGAGGTTGTTGGTCCTCTTGGCTTTACTGATTTCGACCCTGAGGGTATGCTTACCGAAGGTTACGACCAGTTGGGTACCTTTGCAACAATCTATAATTATCCTTATTACCCACAACACATGGAGAAACTTGGTGGTTGGGTTAAGGACAACGATTATGTAGAGTTTAAGATTTTCGTTCCAGATGCAATGCCAGAGAAGCATCTCAAGATTGCTCAGATGGTAGAAAAGCGCTATAATCTGCATGTTCATGTAATGACCAAGCGCGAGGTTTACAAGGAAGGCAAGGGCATAGAGGTGTTCAAGGTTATCAACGAAGCCTTTAAAGATATTTATGGTTTCTCTGAGCTTTCAGACAAGCAGATTATGCAATATATCGGCCAGTATCTGCCTTATGGCGACCTGCGTCTTATTCCTGTCGTTGAAGACTGGAACAACAATCGTAAGATTGTAGCCGTTGGTATCACTCTTCCTTCTCTGTCAAAGGCTATGCAGAAGACACGTCGTGGTCGTCTCTTCCCATTTGGCTGGTGGCATGTTCTTCGTTCTTTGAAGTGTCATAAGACAAATATCGTTGACCTTGAGATGGTTGGCGTGCTGCCAGAATATCGTAGCAAGGGTGCGGTAGCCCTTCTCTTCGCCCATCTCATCCCTCTGTTCCAGAAGTTTGGCTTTGAGTGGGCAGAGTCTCAGGTAGAGATGGAAACCAACGAGAATGTGCAGAACCAGTGGCAATATTTCGAGACAAAGCAGCATAAGCGTCGCCGTTGCTACAAGAAAGAGATAAAATAGTATTTAACTCATAAACATCAACCTCTAATCCTATAATACCCTATTGAAATATGAGTGAATTAGAAAATATCCCACAGCAGCCTGTTGAATATACAGACGATAATATCCGCCACTTGAGCGATATGGAACATGTGCGTACCCGTCCAGGTATGTATATTGGTCGTCTGGGTGATGGTAATCTTCCTGAAGATGGTATCTATGTGCTTCTTAAGGAGGTTATTGATAACTCTATTGACGAGTTTAAGATGAAGGCAGGCGACCGTATAGAGGTTGATATTGACGAAAACCTACGTGTCAGCGTGCGCGACTACGGTCGTGGTATTCCACAGGGAAAACTTGTTGAGGCGGTGAGCGTTCTTAACACAGGAGGTAAATACGACAGTAAGGCATTTAAGAAGAGTGTCGGACTGAATGGTGTGGGTGTGAAGGCTGTAAATGCCCTTAGTGCTCATTTCTCTGTGCGTTCTTATCGTGATGGAAAGGTACGCGAGTTGGAGTTTGAAAAGGGTAATCTCATGAGCGACCACACATCTGATTCAACCGATGAAAACGGTACTTTCATCTTCTTTGAACCCGATAATACCCTCTTTAAGAACTATAGTTTTCACGATGATATCGTAGAAACTATGCTTCGTAACTACACATACCTGAATACAGGACTCACCATCATGTATAACGGTCAGCGTATCAAGAGCCGTAATGGACTTGAAGATTTGCTTACCGATAATATGACTGCAACAGGTCTTTATCCTATCATCCACCTGAAGGACGAGGATATAGAGATTGCTTTCACACATACTAACCAGTATGGTGAGGAATATCATAGCTTCGTTAATGGTCAGCACACCACTCAGGGTGGTACTCACCAGAGTGCTTTCAAAGAGCATATTGCCAAGACCATGAAGGAATACTTTGGTAAATATGAGTATGGCGACATACGTAACGGTATTGTTGCAGCTATTGCTCTTAATGTTGAAGAGCCAGTCTTTGAGTCTCAGACAAAGATTAAGTTGGGAAGCACCCAGATGGCTCCAGATGGTGATAGCATCAACAAATATGTGGGCGATTTCATCAAGCAGAATGTAGATAACTACCTTCACATGCATACCGATGTGGCTGAGGTTATCGAGAACAAGGTTAAGGAAAGCGAGCGTGAGCGTAAGGCTATGGCTGGTGTTACCAAACTGGCTCGTGAGCGTGCCAAGAAAGCCAACCTGCACAATAGAAAGCTTCGCGACTGCCGCATTCATTTCTGCGATGTTAAGAACGACCGCAAGGAAGAGTCATCAATCTTCATTACCGAGGGTGACTCAGCAAGTGGTTCTATCACAAAGAGCCGTGATGTAAACACACAGGCGGTATTCTCTTTACGCGGAAAACCTCTCAACTGCTTCGGACTTACCAAGAAGGTGTGCTACGAAAACGAAGAGTTTAATCTTCTTCAAGCTGCACTCGATATTGAAGAGGGCTTGGATAATCTGCGCTACAACAAGGTTATTGTGGCTACCGATGCCGATGTCGATGGTATGCACATCCGTCTGCTTACAATCACATTCTTCCTGCAGTTCTTCCCAGAACTTATCAAGAAAGGCCATGTATATGTGCTTCAGACTCCTCTGTTCCGTGTGCGCAACCGTCGCACTAAGATAAAGGACAAGCAGGTTATTGCTGATGCCGACGCACTCATGGGCGATAAAGACAAGAAGAGCGATTTCATTACTCGTTATTGCTATAGCGAAGAAGAGCGTCTTGCTGCTATCAAGGATTTAGGTCCTGACCCAGAGATAACCCGATTTAAAGGACTTGGAGAGATTTCTCCTGAAGAATTTGTCCATTTCATCGGTCCTGATATGCGTCTTGAGCAGGTTACTATGCACAAGAACGACCAGGTGCAGCAACTCTTGGAGTATTACATGGGTAAGAATACTATGGAGCGTCAGAACTTCATTATCGACAATCTGGTAATTGAAGAAGACCTTCCAGAAGATACAGACCCTATTGATTAAATAAAACAGTCTTCCACAGATAAGAATGAATATGAAGAGATTATTTGTAATATCAGTATTGATTGCAGCATATAGTTCTGTTTTTGCGCAGTCTCGCGACAATCTCATGCGTAAACTGTTTATTGCAGAAAGCGCCATAAAGGGTTTGTATGTTGATTCTGTTGACGAAAACAAACTTGTGGAAGATGGTATTCGAGGCATGATAGAGAAGTTAGACCCTCATTCTGCTTACTCTACAGCTAAAGAGACAAAAGCCATGAATGAACCTCTTAATGGTTCGTTTGACGGCATAGGCATTCAGTTCAATATGCAGGCTGATACTCTTTTGGTTATTCAGCCTGTACTCAATGGTCCTTCCGAGAAGGTAGGCATTATTGCCGGCGACCGTATCATTAGCGTCAACGACACAGCTATAGCTGGCGTGAACATGTCAAAGGAAGAGATTATGCGTCGCCTGCGTGGACCTAAAGGCACAAAGGTAAAACTCTCAGTTGTTCGTCGTGGAATAAAGGATGTGCTTACATTCATCGTTACACGTGATAAGATTCCTGTAAAGACAATAGATGCCGTTTATATGATACGTCCTCAGGTGGGCTATATCCGTATCGGCTCATTTGGTATGACTACCTATGACGAGTTTATGGAAGGCGTTGACAAGCTGAAGAAGCAAGGCATGAAAGACCTTGTTGTTGACCTTCAGGAAAATGGTGGCGGTTATCTTGTTGCTGCCGTACAGATTGCTAATGAATTCTTAAAGAAACACGATCTTATCGTTTACACAAAGGGTAGGGCTGCCGAGCGTCAGGAGTTTAAGGCCGAAGGCAACGGACACCTTCTTGATGGCAAGGTTGTTGTTCTTATCAACGAGTTTAGCGCTTCAGCTTCCGAGATTCTTACCGGAGCCATTCAGGATCAGGACAGAGGATTGGTTGTTGGTCGTCGTAGCTTTGGTAAGGGACTTGTGCAGCGTCCTATAGAGTTCGATGATGGAAGTATGCTTCGTCTCACAATAGCTCATTATTACACCCCTTCAGGTCGTTGCATACAGAAGCCTTATACAAAGGGCAATCAGCTTGATTATGCTCTCGATCTTGAGAAGCGTTACAGGCATGGTGAGTTCTATAGTGCCGACAGTATCCATTTTGCCGATTCCCTGAAATACTACACTCTGCGCAAGCATCGCACGGTATATGGTGGTGGCGGAATCATGCCCGACTATTTTGTTCCGCTCGACACAACAATCTACACCCCATTTTATCGACAGATAGCTGCTCGTAGCTATATCATAAACACTAATCTGAAGTATGTTGACGACAATCGCAAACAGCTGAAGGCGCAATATCCCGATTTTCAGAAGTTCCTTGTTAGCTACGAAATTCCTCAGGCTTTAGTTGATGATATCATCAAACAGGCTGCTAAAGACAAAATAAAGCCCAAGAGCGACGAGGAATTGCAAAAGACGATAAAATCCCTGAAACTGCAAATGAAAGCCCTTGTAGCCCGTGATTTATGGGATATGAGTGAGTATTTCCAGATAATGAACGAGAACAATACTATTGTTCAACGAGCAATAACGCTTTTTGCTCAAAATTAGATTACATGACAGAAGATTTTGATATAAGAGAAGAAAACCTGAGCTCAAGTGAGAAAGAGTTCGAGAATGCTTTACGACCTTTAAGATTTGACGATTTCAACGGTCAACAGAAGGTGGTAGAGAATCTTGAGGTGTTTGTTGAAGCAGCCAAATATCGTGGCGAACCTCTTGATCACACCTTGCTCTATGGTCCTCCTGGATTGGGAAAGACAACTCTAAGCAATATTATTGCCAATGAGTTGGGAGTGGGCTTTAAGATAACTTCTGGTCCTATACTTGACAAACCAGGCGATTTGGCTGGTATTCTCACGTCTCTTGAACCAAATGATGTACTTTTTATCGACGAGATTCATCGACTTTCGTCTGTAGTTGAGGAATACCTTTATTCTGCTATGGAGGACTATCGTATAGACATCATGATAGATAAAGGTCCTTCTGCACGTAGCATTCAAATTGATCTTAACCCATTCACCCTTGTTGGTGCCACCACACGTTCTGGTATGCTTACAGCTCCTCTACGTGCCCGTTTCGGTATCAACATGCACTTGGAATATTACGACCCAGAAACGCTACAGCGAATCATCAAGCGCTCGGCTATGCTTCTTAGAGTACCTATCGACGATGAGGCTGCTGTTGAGATTAGCCGTCGTAGTCGTGGCACGCCTCGTATAGCCAACTCTCTTTTGCGTCGTGTGCGCGATTTTGCACAGGTGAAAGGAAATGGTACTATCACTCACGATATAGCTACAATGGCTCTGCAATCGTTGAATATTGATAGTTATGGTCTTGACGATATAGACAACAAGATCCTGCTTACCATCATCGATAAGTTCCGTGGCGGTCCTGTTGGAATATCTACTATTGCCACAGCTATTGGCGAGGATGCAGGTACCGTGGAGGATGTTTATGAGCCATTCCTAATCATGGAGGGATTCATCAAGCGCACACCACGTGGACGAATGGCAACAAAGCTTGCCTATGATCATCTTGGTCGCAATCCCTATGCAGGGAATGTTATGCAACCCGATTTGTTTGGATAACTTTATTTGCCGGATATATGGAAAGAATAGCATTATTTACTGGCACCTTTGACCCGTTTACTATTGGTCATCAAAACATCGTTGAGCGTGCCTTGCCACTCTTCGATAAAATCGTGATTTCTGTAGCAATGAGCAAATTGAAACATGCTCAGGAAGAAATTGATGCCCGTGTGAGTGCAATAAAGGCTCTATACGGCAACGAACCTCGTATTGAGGTAGAATCTTACTCTGATCTTACAATCGACCTCGCAAAGCGCAAAAAAGCCCGCTTTATTGTTCGTGGTGTTCGTTCGGTTAAGGATTTCGAGTATGAGCGTG
>R26__coassemble_460_pt1 | contig 25479 bp, 14 predicted proteins | sample R26__metabat2_low_PE_011 | metagenome-assembled genome bin R26 | reverse complement strand
ATTGTTATGTGAGTCTTCAAGGATAGTGTCAGAGTTTATTATAACGTTATCGTCATTGCTCTTTTGCATAGCCTCATAAATGCCATGCCAAGTACCCATATCAGCCCAGCCGAACTCACATTTCTTCACATACACATTATCCGATTTCTCAAGAATGCCGAGGTCGATAGACAGGTTAGGGTATAGTGAGAATTTCTCTTGCACGTATGCCACCTCTTCCTGTAATGTCCAGTCAGACTTTATCTCGTCGAAGTTTCTTAGCACCACAGGCAAGAACTTATACAGACACATGCCTAAATAATGCACGTTAGAAAGGAACATACCAGTATTCCAATACCATTCGCCACTATCCATAAACATGCGAGCGAAGTCGCGTTCTGGCTTCTCGGTAAAACTCTTCACCTTATATATATCATCGAAGTCAGCATAATCGCCAATCTGAATATATCCATAACCAGGCTCAGGACGTGTTGGCTTTACGCCCATCGTAAGTAGAGCGTTGTTCTCATGAACAAACTCTAATCCCTCGTTAATGTTATTATGGAATGCCTCCTCGTTCAGAACCATCTGGTCGGCAGGAGTAACAATTACATTAGCATAAGGATTAATATGAGCAATTCTGTGAGCTGCCCACGCCACACTTGGAGCCGTGTTGCGGTGTATAGGTTCTGCCAGAATATTATCCTCATTCAACTCAGGCAACTGCTCCTTTACCCATGGAAGATACTCAACGTTGGTATTAATAAATATGTTTTCCTTGGGCATTATCTTGGCAAAGCGGTCAAAAGTTTGCTGAAGAAGAGTGCGTCCAACACCAAAGAAATCGAGGAATTGCTTAGGCTGACTTTCCCGGCTGCAAGGCCACAGTCGGCGTCCTTTACCACCTGCAAGAATAACGCAAAAACTATTTCTTTTATCTATTTTCATACTTATCTGTTTCCTGTTTTCAAGTTGTTTCCTATTATGCCTCTAAGTTATATATTTAAAATGATAGTGGCAAACAATCAACCTTTTTTATTAGTAATTTTAAGTTTTTGAATGAAAACTTTGCGCATTCCAAAAAAATACATTACCTTTGCAACCGTCTTAATGACAAAAGCCATGCCCAGATGGCGGAATTGGTAGACGCGCTGGTCTCAAACACCAGTGCCGCAAGGCATACCGGTTCGATCCCGGTTCTGGGTACCAAAGCTCTTGAGTTCTTCAACTCAAGGGCTTTTTTCGTTAGTAGCCTCTCTCATAGACGCTTCGCTATTGAAGATTAAATATTGAATAATGGAGCGCTCCGCGCTTCTTTATCATTTGTCATTTATCATTTTTCATTTAGCACGCCTTGGCGTGCGCATATTTTTATTATCTTTGTTGCAGACTAATATTATGTTGAATATGGAAGTAGGACAGAAGTTACCTGAGTTCTTGGGAGTTGACCAAGACGGTAAGGAATGGAGAATGAGTGATTTGAAGGGTAAGAAAGTGGTGCTTTATGTTTACCCAAAGGATTCAACACCAGGTTGCACCAACGAGGCTTGCAACTTGCGTGATAATTATGAGCGTTTTCTTTCTCTTGGATATGTTGTAATAGGTGTGAGCATTCAAGATGCCAAGTCGCATAAGAAATTCATAGAGAAATATAATCTTCCTTTCCCTTTGCTCTGCGATACAGAGAAAAAACTGGTGCAGCAGCTTGGTGTGTGGGGCGAAAAGAAAATGGCAGGAAGAGTGTATATGGGTGTCTATCGTACTACGTTCATAGCTGATGAGGCTGGAGTAGTAACCGAAATCTTTGGCTCAAAACAAATAAAGGTAAAAGAGCATGCTGCTCAAATCTTAGGCTCGTGATAATAGACTTTTGCAGAAAAAGTTATACAAAGCATAGTAAAAACATCTCTAATTCATCTAAAAGGCATTTCGGAACCATCTCGAAGGAATATAAAAGGGTCAGAAACAAGAAAAAACATTACGTTATTTCTCGTTTCTGACTTTTTTAAGTACTCAAGTAAATGAGCTCAGTTATTATGGCATTTGATAAAAAGGTGATATTATGAACATGCATTAAAGTACTGGCCAACCATCGTTATCCCATTTTATGTTTTTCTTTATCAGGACAGATGCACCGTCTAAAGCTACATCGTACCCATGGCAAATAAACACGTCATTATCATCTATCGTATATGCAGCACAATGGCCGGCAGCCTCATAAGTTTTTTTGTCGCCTTCGATAACTGGGTATCCGCCACCATTAATCATGTCAATACCGCGGTTGTCGATGTATGGCCCTTCAATATTACGGCTACGACCAACGACTACACGATAAGTACTTTTCGTGCCCATGCAACAATAATCCCAGCTTACAAAGAGATAGTAGTAGCCGTTATGCTTTAAAATAAAAGGTGCCTCTATAGCGTTTTGTCCAGCGTTAAGACTGTAGTTTCCTGGGGTTAGCTTCTTTGGTCCACCTTCTGATTCAGGGACTTCGCGTATGTTGAAAGCGAAGCGTCGGGCTATGGTGCGAGGCTTTTCTCCTTTGGCTACATGCATGGTTTTATCAAGCTTTACCAATTGTATTCCGTCCCAGAAAGAACCGAAAACCAACCATGGAGTATCATTTTCGTCAATAACAAAATTGGGGTCAATGGCGTTCCAATCGTCGCGTCCTCCTTGCGAAGCAATAATACATCCCTCGTCTTTCCATTCGTTTTTATTGGCAAGATGCTTGTTAGATAACAAGCCTATGGCCGAGGTGTTTTTTCCGAAAGAAGAACAGCTGTATGCCATGTACCACTTATCGTGATACTTGATGACATCAGGCGCCCAAACATGTTGCTTAAATTCAGGCACGCTATCGTGTGTCCATGCAGGTATGTTCTTTAGAACACTTCCTTCAGCTTTATAGTTTATGCCATCGGCAGATGATAATTCATCTATGCCTGCGCCTGTGGCATATATGTATGTTATTCCGTTTTCAACAGCCATTACTGGGTCGTGAACAAATGGCTTTTGAAAGGTTTTGCCTTCGTAATCTTTAGTGTTATGCCCTTGTGCAAACACATTAGTTGCTATCATGAGCATTACCCATGTTATATAGAAATAGTATTTCATAATAAGTAGTTATTTTTTGATGAACTTTTTACCGTTTTGGATGATAATTCCTTTATAGTTTTTGCTTACCCTTTGTCCTGCTAAGTTATAGGATGGTGCGTTTGCAGTATTCACGTTTTCACGCTCTACGTTATGAATGCCAGTTGTGGAATTATCGAGTTTGTAAAGCCATACAGCCTCACCACCATATTGATAGCTTTCTTTAACTGCAGAGAAACATATAGCAGAAGCATTTAATAGATGATCAACATTCTGACGGATGGCAACACCATAATAATCTTCAAGGTCAATTTCAAGATGTACAAACGATTTATTCTCGTCTGTAAATTCCCAAACTCCATCTTCAATACCATCGCCAATAATCTTTCCGTCGGCGGTAAGAGTGATAGTCTGTGCCTCCGAAACCTGTTTGTTTTGGTGGTCAAGTTTATAAGGATGAAGCATCATTTGATATGTGCCCGCAACTTGTTCGGATGTGAATAGTCGTTTACTCTCAATATCACTCTGTCGTGTTTGCTTTCCTGTATAACGGAAAGGCGATGTTAAGAGAAAACCATTCTTGTTTACAAAGAGCTGACGAACACGCACATTATGCATTTCGCCTTTATGTTGATAACGAGTGTGATAAACAACAAAGGCGTCCCCCTGTTCATCTACAAGAACAGAATTATGGCCTTGAGCCAATTCGCCTTCATTAACAGCTCCCCATGCACCCATAGCCCCCAAGAGGCGTTGACCACGATTGGTTTTAGCGTTTGGACCGTAGTTAAGACGATAACTGTCATAAAGAGCATAATCATAAGGACCATCAATATGTTCAGAACGGAACACACGCATCTCGTAGCCACCTGTTGACTCCAGTCCACCATACGACAAGAACAGATAGTAGTATTTGCCTATCTTCTTGATGTAAGCACCTTCGCCAGATACATAATAACCACCAGCAAGCTTCTTACCGAAATAAGGGTCGCTGGTGCAGTTTGCGTTGGCAGCACCTGGAGTAGCTGCTGTTCCATTTATCTCATAAGGATATTCCACGCTATAATCACGCAGGCCGGTTGAAGGATCGAGCTGTATCTGGAAAATTCCTCCCGACCAAGAACCATAAGTAAGATACATCTTGTCGTTATCAAGCGACACGCATGGGTCAATACAGTTTGGCCAGAAACTTCCCCAGTTTTCTACATTATAACGTTCAGGAAGAGAAGTAGCACCTGTAACCTGAGCAAGATCAGTATGCTTCCAGTCGCCGGTTTTTGTATAGCCTACATGGTCAACTCTTCCACGGAATCCAGAGTAGATAACCACACCTTGATAAATATAAGGTCCTTCTATGTTGTCGGCAGCAAGACATACTATAGACGAACACCATTTATCACCATTCAAAGACATATACATAAGCCATTTGTTCATGGTTGGATTCCATATTACATCAGGAGCCCATTCGTTGCCTTCTATTGTATAGCCTGCATTTTGCCAACCATAATTACCATAGTTGTTAACGTTGTCGGCACATTGGGTCCAGTTAACAAGGTCTGTAGTCTTAGCTACAGCTCTATGCGAACCAAAAATATAATAAGTTCCCACCTTATCATAGACAATAGAAGGGTCGTGAACGGTAACCTCATTATAAGAAGTACGTGTGAATGATGAGAAGTCAACAGTACTCTGTGCTAATGATGTGTTAGAAAAGCCAACAAGAGCAAGTGCTGTGTATAATAATCTACGTGTCATAAATGATTTTCCACTTTTGTTTTTATAGGACAAGCCCTGAGGCTTGCCCCATATTATAGAATAGAGATTCTTACGAATTAGCGACGGCGAGAACGATATTTTTTCGCTGTAGTCGTATTCTCGAAAACCAAATGGCTGTTATCTACCGTGAATGCGAAATTCAAATCGTTAGGGTCAACTGTGTTGATGCCAAGGTAATATTGAGTATAAACTTTTTCGTCGTTACCTGTCATTACAGCCTGCACATCAGCTCTGCCATTATTACAGTTAGTAATATAAACAGTTACCTTTGCATTCTTCATAGCTGCAAGCCATGTTGCCCAATCGCCCTGTGTACCATTATGTGTACAAGCAGCATAACCATCGCCCCAGCCATAGTTGTCTGATCTTAATACAGCATATTCTGCAAGAGCTGTATTTCTTAGAATAACAATAAAGTTACTCCAGTTGTTGCTACCACTATAGTTAGAGAATGTTGTTGAGTAAGTTTCGCCAACAGGTATCTTTATATCATTAGTGAACACAGTCCACCAAGCGGTAGTATTATCGCCTGCACCAAGATTAAGAGGTGAAGGAGTAACGGCTGTTACAGTAGACTCAGCTACATTTACCTTTACTTTGGCAGTCTTTCCGTTTCTTGTTGTAATAGTAACAACATGATTACCTACTTCTGCAGGAACAGCAGAGAAAGAGAGTTTTGAATTATTAATAACTCCTGTTGTGCCATTGTTATAGGTAGCTGTTACTTCCAAGCCTGTTGGATCGAAAGCCAGGGTACGATCAGTAAATGTGTTTGTGGCTGCCGATGTATAGAAATAATAGGTAGTGCGTGTGGGCTTTGTTGTTACAGCGATAGATGCAATGCCTTGAACAACCTTGAATTTACCATTTGCAACTATAGGCTTTTCAGCAAGCTCGCCCTTGAAAGTCTTGTTGTAGATAACAATAAGAGTCTTATCACCTTCCTTGTCCATATCAGGAATAGCCGAGAACATCAGTTCTGATGCAGGAATAGTCTTTGTCACACCTTCCTCATAGGTAACGGTTGCTGACACATTAGCCATAGCATCATCAAGAGATGTGCCAAGGTCAACTTCATCAGGTACGTTGTTGAGAACCATAGATACAGGTGCCTTGTCGAGAGCAGAAGTACAACCGCCTTCAGGAACAATATTTGTTGAAAGGAAGTCGATATACGAGCCATCAGGAACAACGAAACAGCGAATATTTTTATTTGTTGCATCTGTGTTAAGATTTGGGAGTGCAAAAGGCTGGTTATAGGTCTTTGTAACTTTTCCATTTGTAATCTTGACAAAGAACTTTCCTTCTTGCGAACGGTCAACGGTAAGAGTTATCTTGCCACCAAGCTTCTGTAAATTTGCATCCTTGTTGTCAACAGGGTCAAGAAGCATATTGCTGTTGCTATACTTGAAATAAATATTATTACCCCATATTGAATTATACTTGGCTGTATCGTTGGTGGCATCAAAGCGAATAACGCCATACTCCTTATAGTTAGTTTCACCACGTGCATTATCGTTAGTGATGACAAGTGCAAAGTTCTTGTAGTATGTGTTATCTGACGAGTTTATATTCAGATTGAACTGAGCATTCCATTTCTCCCCGTCGGGAACAACATAGTATTTTGACCATGCCGACCAGAAACTTGATGTGAAGTCGGTTTTACCAATGGTATATACATCCTCCTGCATTCCTTCAAGAACTTCTTCTTCGGTATTATTATTCTTTGCTGCGTTGATAGAATCAATCTTTTCTTGAATCCAATCGGGATTATCCATATTATAGAGATCGCCTCCTTCGCAACCAGTGAGGGCGAACATAGCTAAGGAAAGACAGAAAACGCTTACTAATTTATATAGATGTCTCATGATTATTTTATTGTAAATTTAACGTTTATCTTCTGAACTTTACTCACTCAAGTTAACAACAGGATGTACTGTCCAGCCTTTCTCTTCGAAATACGACTTGTTGCTTGAGCTGTTATTAGCAGAATTACCTTTAAGGTTAGGGTTCTTGTTGGTAAGAGTTTGAACGATAGGTAGGAATTCATGACCATCAACATAAGTATCGAAAGAACTCTTGAGTTCTGCATCGATGCCAATCTGAGATGCATCAACAGGCTCTTTGATATTCTGTAGTGAGCGACGGAATGTCTCGTGCTGACGAAGCTGTTGCTGTCTGTCTGGTGAAAGGAAGAATCCCCAACGAATAAGATCGAAACCACGACCGAACTCACAACCAAACTCTTTAGGACGCTCAACATTGGCAATCTGCTCAAAGAGCTTATCCTTAGTGTTGAAGTCGGCAAGTTTCAAGTCTGCAAGATTAGCACGATGACGAACCTGATTAATCCAGTCTATAGCCTGCTGTGTAGGTCCATTAACTTCGTTCTCACATTCTGCAGCACGAAGAAGCACATCAGAGTAGCGCATCAAACGAAGGTTGATACCATCGTGTAGGCCAGTAGCTACATTTGAATACAGACCAGTACGCATATTGGTGTTCTTACAAATAGGCAGACCACCATAGTTGTTGTTTGTTACAACAGGATTATCGGCAGTCATAGGTACTGTGTAGCCTACGTTACCAAACTCAAAGCCTTCCCAATCAGTTTCGTAAGTACCAATAGTCCAGTAGAGGCGTGGATCAAGCTTTCCTGTTGTTGTGCGCTCAGCCTTAAAGAGATTATAAAGCCAAGGCGAAGCCGAAAGGTCAGCCCAACCACCATAAGTACCAGGGCAGAAGTTACTTTCTACAGCAGAACCCTGAGTAGCATTCTTTGATGTGTTTACAGGAGTCCACTCGTCATCTGTACCCTGTGAACCATAATCAAGGAACTGAACTTCAAAGAGGCTCTCTGCATTATTCTCATACTGAGCACCTTCACGGAAATTATCGCCATAGTTAGCCATGAGCTTATAAGTACCATATTTGCCAGCTATGATGTCTTTAAGTATGGTAAGAGCCTCGCTATACTTATGACGCTGCATAAGTGCTCGAGCGTAAAAACCAGCAGCTGCGCCACTTGTAGCACGTCCTTTAGCCCATTCGCCACCAACACTCTTTGAAGGAAGAAGGGTTACAGCCTCGGCAAAGTCTTTTTCCACCTGATCAAGAACCTCATCGTAGCTATTTGAAGCAGCATATAAACCATCGAGTGAAGAATATGCGCTGTAGTCAGTAATCAAAGGAAGAGTCTGGAAGTAGCCTGCAAGATTATAATATGCCAAACCACGAAGGAAAAGGAACTGACCCTTGACACGTTTCATAGATTCAGAAAGCTGACTATCGTCTGTACCACACTTAGAAAGACCAAAGTTACAAACGTTTATGGTGTAGTACCATTCACGCCATATCCACCAGCAGATATCGCCAGTAACAGGACAGTTATAGTCATCAAATTCCTTATACCAAACCTGTGAAGAGTTCCATACTTCATCACCACGAGTAAGGTCAATGGTATAACCCACACGTGCATACGAACCTTCCATACGTATGTGGTTGTAGGCTGCAATAACGTTTTCTTCTAATTCGGCAATACCGAAAGTGGCTGTAGTCTGTTCGTTTGGGTTGTCAACATCCAGTTTATCGCTACAAGAGCTCATTGCGCCAAGGCCAAGCAATAAAGCCAAAGAAATATTATGTAATTTCATATTATTTGTCTAATTTTTAATTAACACTACTTTTAGAAAGTGAAGTGAATACCTGCCATAAATGTACGTGGAGTAGGGAATGAACAGAAGTTATAGCCTGGGGTGAATGTTCCACCTGCATAATCCACGTTGTAACCCTTATAACCAGTGAAGGTAAAGAGGTTCTGAGCTGACACATATACACGAACACCTGAAACTACACCTCCGAACCATTTGTTAGGCATGTTGTAACCGAGTTCTACATTGGCAATCTTCCAATATGCAGCATTCTGAATCTTGCGAGAAGAGAACAGATCGTTCCAAGCCAATGTGGCATTGTTTGAAGCGTATGTGCGAGGAACACTTGAAATGTATTTGCCTTCTGCATCAAAACGGTTGGCGTCGAGCATAGCAACATCCTTGTTACCATAGCCATAGCAAGAGTTCAAGCTGTTGTAGATATCGTCAGAAACGTGGTAGTTCAAAGCACCGAATGTTTGGATGCTTAAATCAAAATTCTTGTATTCAAGATGTGCACTAATACCGAAATTAATCTTTGGTAAACCGCTTCCAAGAGTTGTCTGGTCGTAAGAGTCGATAACACCATCAGGCTCGCCGTTAGGACCGCTTATGTCTTTATAAAGACAGTCTCCAATGTTTGCACCCTGCTGAGTAGCGTGGTTGTCAAGATCAGCTTGTGTACGTGCAATACCTTCATATACCCAGCCATAGAATTTACCAATCTCCTCACCAACCTTAGTGATATAAGCACCAGAGATATAAGAATCGGTTCCGAAACCTAATGACTTGACACGGTTACGAAGTGTGCTGAGGTTAGCGCTAATATCGTATTTCAAAGCGTGGTCGCGATTGCGGTATGTAGCTGAGAATTCAAAACCACTATTGTCCATTGTGGCTGCGTTCATAGTTACAGAAGTGTTTGAAACACCTGCATTTTCAGGAACAGGAACGCTGTAAAGAAGATCTTTAGAACGGTTGTTGAAGTATTCAGCAGTAAATTCCAAACGGTTATTGAACAAGGCAAGGTCGATACCAACGTTGGTAGTTATCTTTCTTTCCCACGCAATATTTTCGTTGATGAAAGTAGAAATAGCTGAACCAGTCACAACCTGATTACCGAAGCTATAGGTCATGTTGTTACGAGCCATTGTAGCCATATACTGGTATTCGCCAATATTCTCGTTACCCAGTTCACCGTAGCTTGCACGAATCTTGAACAAGTTAACGATGTCGCGGTTAATAGGGAAGAAGTTTTCTTTATCAAAACGCCAACCTACAGAGATTGATGGGAATGTTCCCCAACGAATGCTCTTAGTGAGTCGAGAACTACCATCTCTACGGATAATAGCAGAAAGAAGGTATTTCTCATCATAATTATAATTCAAACGACCAATGAAAGAGGCAAGGGTGTGCTTATACTCATAAGAAGAAGCATCACGGGTAGCACCATTCTGAATCTGCAAGAAATAAGGTTCTGTAAATTCAACACCAGTAGCAGATAGAGTATTGGTATGTTCTTCTTCATAAGTCTGACCAACAACAAGGTTAATGTTGTTCTTACCGATATGTCCATCATAGGTAAGGGTGTTCTCTATCAAAGCATCAGAATAGTCACGAGAAGCTTTTGTCAAGCGTTCGTTAGCCTTGGCAAGATACACACGGTTACTCAGAATCCATGCAGGAATCCATGTCTTGTCGGTGGCATGAGTCTTGCTGTAAGAAAGGTTGATGTTGTAGTGCAAGCTATGGCTCTTATTGTTAAAGCCAACCATCTTAAATAAATCAACATCGGCAGAACCTGTACCTACAAAGCGGTCAACTAATGTGTTACGTGTTAGTTTGTTGTTTACCAACAATGGGTTTGAAGCAGAGATGTCACCATGAATATTATCATAATAAACACCATAGCCATAAGCATCATAGCGATATGCACTGGCGGAACCAACCTTATCGTCTAACACCCATGTAGAGTTGTCGTAAGCTTTAATTGTTGGTTGCATAAGCAATGTACCACGAAGCACGTTTGTTACATCACCATAAAGTCCCTGTACATACTCAGACGCATTTGACAAAGCCATATTATCCTGGTCGGAATGAGAATATACAGCACTTGTGCGGAACTTGATGAACTTGGTGTCCATAGTATTGTTCACGCGGGCAGTATAACGAGTATAGTTGGGACCAGCACCTTCTATGGTTCCTTTTTGCTGGAAGTAGTCAAGACTTACGTTATAAGTATTATGAGCGCCACCACCACTAAGGTTTACATTATGGTTCTGACGAATACCTGTTTTGAACACCTCGTCAAACCAATCAGTATTGGTATTATCCATGAAGTGATATTTGCCATCAGCGCCGAGACTATATCCACCAGGAACAGGTGTGTTTGAGTTTACACATGCCTGACCTAAATACTGACTATACTCGTCGGCATTCATAACATCATATTCGCCTTTTGAAATATTATCAACACCAAGGTAACCAGAATAGTTAACCTTTAATGGCTGATCTGTATTTCCTGACTTGGTAGTAATGATTACCACACCATTAGCAGCACGAGAACCATAGATAGCGCCAGCTGCAGCATCTTTCAATACCTGAATAGAAGCAATATCGTTTGGAGAAAAATCACGGATAGTTGTACCCATAGGCACACCATCAACAACATAAAGTGGAGCGGTGCTGCCGAAAGAGCCGATACCACGGATGCGCACAGAAGGGTCGGCACCTGGCTGACCGTCAGAGGTTATCTGAACACCAGCAACCTTACCTTCGAGCATAGTAGAGATGTTTGAGTTTGAGACCTTCTTCATCTCGTCAGCATTAACAATGGCTACAGAACCAGTAAGGTCAACTTTCTTCTGAGTACCATAACCCACTACAACAACCTGTTCGAGGGTACGATTGTCGGCTTTGAGTTGGATCTTTTCAATAATAGCGCGATTACGTACAGCTACCTCGCTAACTTGGTAGCCAATGTAGCTCACCTGCAGAATAGCATTTGCAGGAACATTCAATTGAAAATTACCATCAAGATCGGTAACAGTGCCCTCTTGGCTATTCTTAACTCTAACAGTTGCACCAACGAGAGGCTCTCCATTTTCGTCAACTACCTGACCGCTTACTTTTATTATCTGTGCCTGTGTAACAGAGGCCATTGCAGGAGTAGGTATCGCATTCGAGATACCAAGTGCGCCCAGACAAAGCATTACAGAGAATAATTGTTTTCTCATTGTTTTTAAATTTAGGTTTTAAATTATTGTTTATTCTTGTTTCTTAATGTTTATGATATCAGAAATTGGGTTTGACATCCAATGTCAACATCTGTTGTTAATTCGCTTGTCATATACATTTAGGTTTTTAGATTTTTAATTAGGTTGAATTGAAAAATTGTGTGCACAAAGGTAGAAAAGTGCACTTTTGGTAAGGTGGACAAATGCGTTTATATGGTGGATAAACGTATTATCCACCATTCTGTTTAGTATATCATCATTAGGGAAACTTTTTTAGAAACGAAAGAATACTATCAAGCTTTGAATGTTGATGGAGAAGATCCAAATCGTTTGGTGAAACGACGGGTGAAATACTTTGGATCGTTGAATCCAACCTTAAAAGCTATTTCCGCAATATTTCTGTTACCAGGATTCTTTAATAAAATATCCTTTGCAACATCCAAACGATAGTTGCGCATAAACTGACTCGTTGATTCGCCTGTCTCAGCTGCTATTTGCTTTGACAGAACAGAACGACTTATACCTAATGCTCTTGACAGTTCTTCAACACCAAACTCTGAGTTTGAATAGTTATCTTCCATCACCTCAGTTAGGCGTTCCATAAACGGATGATCCTGTGCTAACTGTTCCTGACAGTCGTTTTCAAAACTCTTTTGTTGACTTGCCTTTATGCGATACTGGTTAGCAAGAATATTCTCGATACGGGTTTGCAGCTGTTGAGGTTCTTCGCTATTCTTCAAAGCGTCCTCAATAGGCTTTAATAATCGTTCGGCTTCACGATGGCGTAATTCTGTTACACGTTTGTCATAAAGATACTTTGCAAGCAGTATCAGTACGATAATAACGATAGTCATAAACCACCAGCTCTTCCAGAAATATGGCGATACTGATACTTCCATGCTGATGACAGCATCATTAGTGTCGCTGAGTGCAGAAACATATTTCACCTCAAACTCATAATCTCCAGCAGGAAGATTGGTATAGCGCACACTATTCTGTCCTGCTGGAAGCTGTGTCCAGTCTTCATCAAAACCTTTTAAACGATAGCTATAAACACCTTGCGTTTCAGGACCGTAGTTTAATGACGAGAAACTTATTTCAAACGACTTGTCGCTTTCATGCAAGTATATATGGTCGGCAATAGAAATATCCTCATCCATATAATGTCCATCAGCATAAACAGCCTGATTGCCAACAGCAAGACGGGTAAAGCGCAGATGTCCTTGATACAAAGCTTTGTTATTGTCGCCCAAAAGAACGGTCAGTCCTTCTGTACCGCCTAAAAGTATGCGGCCGTCAGGTGTTTTTACAGCAGAATTCCAATAGAACTGATTAGAAATCAAACCGTCGTTCTTGTAATAGTTATAGCAAAGACCTGTTTCTGGGTCGAAATGTGAAAGACCATTGTCTGTGGTTAGCCACAGCTTTCCATGTTCGTCTTCAACAATTCCTTTTACGGCATTATTAGGGAGTCCGTTTTTTATGGTGTAAACAGTATAGTTTTCTTGTCCTCTCTCATCAACATCACGACGATAAAGACCATAGCCGTTGCTTCCTAACCATAATGTTCCGTCTTTCGTCTGACAGAAAGAACATATCTTGTCAATAATGCCGCTCTTTGGGTCATCGAGCTTATTAGATAAAACTCTATAACTGAATGTTCCTGCCTTGTCTCTTTTCTTTAGGTCAATACAGACGACACCCTTGAGAAAGCCCATCCATAGCTTCCCGTCTTTGTCTATTATGCTACCGATAGAACCACGGATATTCCTGCAATCTTTAAATGGCTCTACTATTTTTTCTGTAGCAAAGTCATAGAAGAAAATACCATCGTTACTACCTATCCACATTCCTTTGTTGTAAGGGTCGTAGATAAGAGCACCTATAAAATTCAGCAAAGAAGAATACCTTTGGTCAAAAGTAAGATGTTTTATAGCTGAAGGATTCTTCAAGTCAATAATATTCAATCCTCCTGCCCATGTGCCTATCCACAGACGCCCTTTATTGTCGGCAGCAAGAGTTGACACGCTATTATGTGAAAGGTTAGAATTTGCTACTGTATAGTGAACGAATGACTTGCTGCCAGGAGTTAAACGATTTAAGCCTCCTTCAACTGTTCCTATCCATAAAGTGCCGTCACTACCTGCATACATGGCATTAACGCAGTTGGCAGAAATACTTTCTGGGTTTGATGAGTGAATGTAGTTCTGCAATAGAAGCTGACGAGGATTCAGTTTAATAATTCCTCCCGACTCAGTTCCTATCCATATAATATTGTTATGCAGGAAAATACTGCTAACAAAATTACTTGGCAAAGGGTTCGCCTTGCTTTCGCTGTTCCACGGCGTAAAGCTATCGGTCTTAGAGTCGTAGAAGTCAACACCATCGAGGGTAGCCAAAATCAGTTGTTTGTTTTCATCAACAGCTATGTCGGTTACTGAGTTATGTGAAATGGAATTAGCAGAATCGTCAACTCGATAGTTCTTTATGATATGTGCATCCAGATCAAGAATATAAAGCCCATTATTTGTTGCCATCCATAGACGGTCGTCAATTCTCACCAGCTTCTGGATAAACATATTTGGCTGGTTGTTCCATGCATTAGAAATACTATATCTAACCAGTTTGTCGTTATGAACAGCCAGTTTATACAAACCACCGTCAATAGCCGCCCACACACTTCCGTCGCCATCAATATCAGCAATCATCACGTCTGGTGTGTTTCCGACGTAGTTAAGACTATGGATATTTTTTACGTTGCCATCTTTGTCAAAGGTAATATGATGCACCTTGTTTATGGTTACAATCCACATCGCCCCTTTGCTGTCGCAGAATGTTTTTACTGATTGCTCATGCAGAATTTTATCCAGTTTATTGTTTGTGTTTTTAGGTATAACCGATTGAAGCGTATTAAGATCAAGCACCTCGGTATATTCTTCAAACGAAATCCAAAGACGGTGAAACTTATCTTCTGTAATATTATGACATGTATTACTCTTTAGTGGCATTCCCTGGTTTCCAATACCAAAATACATATAGTTGAAACCATCGTATCTTACCAGTCCTCCTCCGTGAGTGGCTATCCATATAAAGCCATAGCTGTCGCAATAAATATCATCTACAAAGTTGCTTGGCAACCCTGTTGACATATTCAGATACGACACATTATATTTTTCAACAATACTGTTTTGGGCGTTAACGGTAAGAGTCAAAAAAGAGATAATTAGTAATAATATATAGTGCTTCATGTTTGCTTAATCTCATAATAATTTAGGTTCCTGCAAAGATAATGCTTTTTGCCAATATAAGAAAAAAGTTGGTGCATTTTTTCATGCTTAACTTTCCAATACAGAAGCCTGAACAACATATTGTTGCTCAGGCATTATTTTATTGTATTTATGAGTTTTGGGCGCTAACAAAACAAATGTTTGCCTTGTATTAAAGAAGTATGATACTAAGCCTATGTAAGTATGCTGTTTATCATTCAAAAGTATGATATTAATGCAACGTAAACATGCTACTTAGTTAACTGATTACCTCTTTAATCTTACGATATTCAAAGAGGTTGCTGGAACATCCAGCTGAACCTTGTTTTTATCTGCTGAAAGCACTTCCTTTACAGGATAGATATTCGTTGGATTATCTATACAGTTTTCGTCAGTACCTTTTGACGCAGTCAAACGAGTAACATCTCCTGATGTTATGTTATAATCATTCAGGTTGATTACGCATGTGGTAGCCTCGTTGTTGGTGTTGGCTATTTTCACTATTACCTCGCCACTCTGCTCATCAAGAGTAGCTGATGAGAAAAGTCCTGGTGTAACGTTGTTCATGAGCTTTGTCTCAAATATCAACTCATTATCAAGCCATGCTTTCAGACTGTCGCCTTCTTGTTGTAACACAATATCATACCAGCGGCCTTTTTCCACGCTACCGCCCTTTGTGGCAATCTGCATCTTTGCACCATTCACCACTTGTTCAATACCATGTTGTGTGTTGCCCCAGCCACCAAAGTTCAGCCAGCAATAATTATTCTCGTCAATATAGTTAAATACCAGCATGAAGCCTTCAGCACCACCGTTTTTACGGGCACGGAGCTTAATAGTTGAATGGTTTCCTACGGTTACGTCGCCAATATTAAGGCATGATTCATCATTACCATACTGGCTGTATATATTACCTTGCTTTTTCCATTCTCCCTTCTTAGAAGAGAAGTTCATGTCAACAGCCTTGCCATTAACCTCGCTTAATTCATAAGAAGCCTGTGTTGCCCATGTAGCAAAACCAATATGGCTTTTTTCGGGTGCTACAGTTTTCTCGATGACAGCCGATGAATAAGGGTTACGTTGCTCCACCTTCAATATGCGAGTGCCAATATTGTCAGCCATCATCTTCTGAACATAGTACGATGGTGTACCAAATGCTTTCTTATGATTAAACTGTATCATGTCAGGGCGCCATTTGAGGTCGTTAAGGTTAGCAAAGATAGGGGCATAGCTTGCCATCTTCACCACATCGCTATTGTTCTCTATTCCCATCATATAAACAGCCTCGCCAAGGGCAGCATCAAGGGAGCCGTTAACGCCAAAGCCTTGAGTAACGGCATACTCGCCTACATAAATATTGTGTTTGCCTCGTTCGTAGCTGTCGTATTTATGGAAATTATTAGCAAACCAAGCGGGATTACGGTAATAGTGCTCGTCTAACAGTTCTACACTTTCTTCAGATTTCCATTTGGGATTGTCATCACCCCATGCAATCACGTTGCCTATGATATGCATGTTAGGGTATTTGGCGAGTATGGCATCACGGAAAAGTTTGAAACGCTTATAATAATTATCGCTCTGTAACGAAGGGTCGTATTGATTATTCTCGTTTCCGATTTCAAGATACTCTATGTTATATGGTTCAGGGTGACCATTCTTAGCACGTAGAGCTCCGTATTTTGTAGTTATTGAACCATTGGCATACTCAAGTGCATTTAATGCCTCGTCAATCCATGGCTGTATGCTGTCAACAGGTGTAAAACCACCATGCCAGATACCTACATTTACAACATAAAGAGGCTTGGCACCAAGGTCTTCTGCAAGCTGCAAGTATTCGTCGAAGCCTATACCATCGGTAGTGCGATACCCCCAGTTCACATTCCAATGACCTGGACGTTGTTCAATAGGGCCAATGCTGCTTTCCCAGTGGAAAGCGTTGACCGGACTGTTCTGTCCTTCAACGAAACATCCTCCAGGGAAACGGAAAAACTTTGGATGAAGAGCCTTTAGCATAGCGGCTAAGTCTGGACGCATACCATTCTCTCGGTTGTTATATGTTGGAGGGAACAAACTCACAACATCGAAATCAACAGTTCCTTTGCCTTCAGAGGTAATCCACAAACGAGCATTCTCGTTGTTTGCTGTGGCAGTAAGCTCTACAGAATATTTCTTCCAATTGCCGGTTATCTTTTCTTTTATATCAGCCGAGGCAAGAACCTTTTTACCACATTCGCAAGCAAGATAAGCCTTTAGATTACTATTTATTTTGCCTTTTGCCCAGAACGACAGTTTATATGTGCGTCCCTGAACAACGTTTATGCCCCAGAAACCCTCGTTGTTTATTCCTGAGTTGTTCTTTCCTGTAAAACTAACTTCAAGATAGTTTCTCTGGTTTTTATTAAGTTGCTTCTTTGCATTGTTTACGATGTGCATCTTTGCACCATTATAGGCGTTCCAAGAACAGGCCTCTTTCTCATCGTCTTCAAATGAACGGTTTCTTATCAGTTCGGCATAAAGTCCACCGTCAGCAGCATGATTAATGTCTTCATAGAATATTCCATAAAGACAAGGCGATACTTTTGCACCTGGATTGTTTACATCTACATCAATCTTCACCTGTGCCTGAGTAATGGCAACAGAGAACAATAATGTAGAAAATAGTATTCTTTTTGCTTTCATCTTATTTTGGTTTTTATCTATTAAGTCGGCGCAAAAGTACAAGAGTGCTTTATTACGCAGGTGGATATAAAACCAAAATAGGTGGACAAGTTGTTTTTTCTTCTATTTTTTCAATGCATTGATAAAAGCATCAATCTTATCTTTTGTTACGTGCTGCATGACAACGATGTGTGCCAGTTCGCCACCGAAGTTATCGTCGTAACCCAGAGCCAGCTTGTAGAGATGAACGATGTCGGCTGATGGACGGCGGAAGAATACGGTGTTGCTATATTCATTTACCCATGCTGGCCAGCCAATCTTGTCGAGTTGTTGTTTCAGATAGGCGGTACACTCCATCATGCTCTGGGCTTGCTGCGACCATCCTTTTGAGCCAACCTTCTGTATGAGCCACCAAAATTTCAGAGGCTGAACAGCATCGCGCGAACAGTTTATCATGCGCATGTTGCCGTTGAGATAGGTAACGTTGAAGTCGGATTGGTTTTCATAGATGTCGCGGGTGCAAAAGAACAGTCCTGATGGTGAGTCGATGCCGAAGAACTTGTGCCCGCTTATGGCTATTGACTCGAAGCCTATCTCCTTGTGGCTTACCATTGCCTTATGCTTGGTGAATGGCAGATAGCCGCCAAAGAGGGCTGCGTCAACGTGGCGATATACGACAGGAATTTCTTTGTGACGGGCTATAACGGCATTAAGCGCCTTCATATCGTCAATGGCGCCTTTGAATGTTGAGCCCATAGCATATACTATGAGTACTGGGCGCGATGTGTCGAGAGCTTTCTCCAGTTCTTCGGGAATCATTCGTCCCATAGGGTCGCTTTTCACAAGACGCATGTCAAGATTCTGCAAGTGAGCCAGACGCATGTTTGAATAGTGTGCCTCGTCGCTTACATAAACGATTGGTTCCATTTTAGTCTTGTTCTTCAGATAGTTGGCTCCAAAGTAAATTCCATGGTTGTTGCCGTCGGTGCCGCTATGGGTGACTATTCCCCATACGTTATCAATATCAAAATCGTAGTATGGGGCGAAATATTCAATAACCTCGCGTTCAAAAGCGTGAGTTGACATTTTATCAGGTTTATTGGTCATAGGGTCTCCGGCATTGTTCAGGTTTATCACCTCCATGCCTGTAGAAAGATACCACTCGTAGAAATCATGTAGTTGTGACTTCTCGTTGACGGGATATCCGAAATATGTCTGCTGTCCCGTTTTCCACGTTTCTATCCATTTATCGAGTTTCTCACATCCCGATGTCTGGGCGTACATATACTGCGCACTCAGCAATAGTGTCGCAAGGATAAAACAAACCTTTTTCATAACCGTTATTTTTAGATTCCTTTTAATGCGAATTATTGTTATTTGCAAATATAAATAAAAGGAAAATATGATATGTTATGATTTTTGAGTTTGTTTCGTTCTGTATTCGTTCTTACTATTTTATGGCTATATCATCTATCATTTAGCGAAGCGCATTTCATCTCGAACGCATCCTAAAGGAATAAAAATAATTTGGAACCGAAGGTCACTGACCGAGTGGATGCTGTCGGCTTGCCGGTACATCCGAATAAACGAGGGAAGTAATGTGTAATTAGTCGCACTTCGTGCGATGTTGAGTTATATAATTAAGAATTATTCTTCAGTCTCAATTGCTTTGCTATGCCGAGTAACAGAAACTAAAATGGTTTATTTGAGTTTTTTATTACGTGAGGCTTCGTAATATTCGGCTGTGGCTGTAAAGAAAACGTCGCTACTTGAGTTGAGGGCTGTTTCCACGCTGTCTTGAATAACTCCGATGATGAATCCAACGGCAACAGCCTGCATGGCAATATCGTTGCCGATGTTTAAAAAGGCACACGACATTGGTATGAGCAATAGCGAACCTCCTGCAACGCCTGATGAACCGCAGGCGCCCAATGTGGCTATTATGCCAAGAAAGAGTGCCGAGCCAAACGATACATCTACGTTCATGGTGTGTGCTACAGCCAAGGTCATCACGGTAATGGTTACAGCCGCACCATTCATATTGATAGTTGCACCAAGGGGGATGCTCACAGAATAGAAATCTTCATCGAGTCCTAATTTCTTGCACAGGTTCATGTTTATTGGTATGTTGGCTGCCGATGAGCGAGTGAAGAATGCCTGTACGCCACTTACCTTCAGACAGGTGAGCAATAATGGATATGGATTGCGTCTTAGCAGTACAAAGGCTATGAGTGGATTGAATATGAATGTGTTGGCAAGCATACATCCTACAAGTAGCAATACCAGTTTGCCGTATGTGGTGAATACCTCAAGACCGCTTTGCGATACAGATGTGAACACCAAGCCCATTATACCTAATGGAGCAAACTGAATGATCCACTTTACAGTTTTTGTAATCACTTCAGAAAAGTTGTGCATTATGTCTATTGTCTGCTCGTTAGCCTTTATCTTTAATGCTAAACCAAACAGGATGGACCAAAACAGAATACCAATATAGTTGGCTTGCGATAATGATGTTACTGGATTGGTTACCATGTTTGTGAGCAGGGTAGAGAAAACATCAGTAAGAGTGTTGGGGGCTGCTTCGCCAGCCATGTCGTGCAGATGTAGGGTAATAGGAAAAACAAAACTTGCTGTTACGGCACATAGGGCAGCAATAAATGTGCTGAGCATATATTGTGATATAACCGTGCGGAAACGTGGACCTAAGCCGCTGTTGGCTTTTGCTATGCTTGCGGTTACAAGAACAGCCACCAAGACTGGCGCAATAGCCTTTAAGGCACTTACAAATATTGTGCCCAGAATACTGATAGCCGTCCATTGAGGAACTGCTATTCCGAGAGTGGTTCCAAGAATAAGACCAATGAGAATGCGAAGAACAAGACTCATTCGGGTCCACTTGCTGAAAATGCTGCTTATATTCATATCTGCAAAGATAATAAAAAAAGTAAAAGGGTAAAGGGCTAAAAAGGGTAAAAAAGTAAAAGAGTAAAAAGGTAATTCATCCTAAACGAATCCTAAAGGCATCCTAAAGGAATCTCGAATGAACAGGACGTAAGGGCTGGAATGTTAATAATGTTAATTTGTGTATTTTATTAGGAGGGCAAAACTGATTTTCTGTATATTTGCGAATATCAGATTATGCTAACGAATTCTTTAAATTACACTAACAAACAAATGGTTATGAGGAAAATATTCGCATTAATGCTTGTTACATTACCAGCAGTTGTATTTACAGCTTGCTCAAGCAGCGACGATAATGGAGGTGGAGGTAATGGCACTATAGGAAATGTCAATATAGTATTTAAGGCAGCAAATGCCAGTGGCACCAACATCAGTGGGGCTAAGGCTGTGGCTGTGGGTAGAAAATCAACTGGTTCGCATGCGGCTGCAAAGCCAATGTCGCGTGCTGAAGGCGATGTAGAGGTGGTTAACTCGCTTCTTAAGGTTTCCGACGACATGAAGTTCATCGAGGTTAATTACACCTTTAATGTAGAAGTGGCTGTAAAAGATGAAACAGGAAAGGAGAAAAAGGAAAGCGACGAAACAGCTGAAGAGAAGAAGGAGGTAAAGACTATTATTGAGCAGGTGACCTCAAGTTTGAGAATTGTGCCTAACTTCATCTTCAATGTAGGCGACAACTATCTGTGGTTGAGTAATTGCCGTTATGAGGTGCCAGGATATTCAGAGATGGAGCCAGGTCCAGTTAAGAATATTCTCACAAAGATTCGTGATGATTATAACAATTCTCATCGCAGCGTGCATGGTGGACAGTTTATTATTCGCAAGAGTGATGGTGCCTTGTTTAATTGGGAGCCTGCCGATGGTGCACCAAAAGATTTGGGTGATGGCTACAACCCACAGAGCATGATTAACGGATGGGTTCATGCTGTGGGCAATCACATCTATGTTCGCGAAGGAGGTTACGATATGGATCGTGCTTATGTTGCAGGTAGAGTGCTTCGCATTACCGACAACGGCACTTCACTAAGCTATCAGGAGATAATCCCAGCTACGATTGACAATAAATATTATGTGGCTCACATACTTCCTGCTGGCAACAACCTTGGTGTTGTTTGTCGTGAAAAGGTTATGGATCGTGGCGTAGAGAAACTTTTCCCTGTTCCTTACATCTATAACACATCCACCAATAGTTTGACTAAACTTGTGCTTCCTGAGGGCGACGGAAATGATGAAAACACACGTTGGTCATTGGGTACTATTGCTGGCGAGTTCTATGCTGTACGCGTTCATCATCAGCCAGACGGACATCCTGAAGATCCAAACCGACTGGATATATATAGTGTGAACGTTGCTGATGCTACTGTCGGCACCCGTCTGTATGGTACACCAATGACTATAGGTATTGGCTTTGATGACGACAAGTTCTTTGCTAAGGGCTTTGCTACCGACGAGCCAACATTCAAGTTCATCTCTAACGATGACGGTCAGAATCCTCCATTGCGTATCATGTATGTTTTTGATCCAAGAGAAACGGGAGATAATGTCTTTAAGGCATTTGTGTTGCCAGCACACTATCCTGGTAGCATAAACGCCTTCATTAACGGTATAGCTTGCGGTGATGTTGACAACGATGGATTCTATGTTTGCGACATCACCAAGGACGCTGCAGAACGCGTTAACTTGGATTGGAGTGGAGCATCGCAGTATCAGAACCTCGCAAGAACCTATGTTCATTTCGAGGCAGCCAACATGTCAATTAAGTATGAAGCAACCACCTCTAATGGCGAGAAGATTGCTCTCTGGGTTCCTATCACAGGCGAGAATCGTGGTAAGGTATCTGTATTGACAGGTTCTAACGGCGACAACTACGATGTTGATGTAATTGTAAACATGGACGAGTAGTTCTTATTTTAATTTATATGAAAAGCCTTTGAGCATGTTAGGCTCAAAGGCTTTTTAGTTTTTTCCAAACACCAAATACCTAACCTCTAAACGCCCAGACCACCAAACAACTAAACGACTAAACCATTAAAAAGGAATAAATTTATTCCGAATAATTGGAGATATAGAAGATATTAATTACTTTTGCATATGGAAATAAGAGAAATTTATTACTCCCAGGAATATGAGGAGTATTACAAGTCGCTTGATGAGAAGACTCAAGAGAAGTTCGACTATGTAGAATATGTCATCAGGAATATCAAGGTGGTAAACAAAAAGTTTGTTAAGAACTTAGAAAACACTGAATTCTATGAGACAAGAATATCTTTAGGGAATAATGAGTATCGAACTATTGTGTTTGCTATAGATGCAGATAGTTTTGTTGAATGCCAAAAGGTGTTGTTCTTAAATTCATTTCTGAAGAAAGATACTAAGCAGTATCGAAAGGAAGTGGATAAGGCATCACGTATTATAAAGAAATATATGGAGGAATAGTTTATGTTTAAATTTAATGAAAAGAAACTTGCTGCTCTTCGTACTTCGAGTGAGCACATAAATGAGAAATATGGTGCGCCAGGTACTCCTGAACGTGAGGCTTTTGAGGCTCGCGCCAAGTCGTATTATTTTGCCGAACTGCTAAAGGAGCATCGTAAGGCTCAGAAGATGACACAGCAGCAGTTGGCTGATAAAATAGGTAAGAAACGTGAGTATATCTCTCAGATAGAACGTGGCAACAGCGATATGCAGCTATCCACATTCTTGCAGATATCTAATGCTCTTGGCTTGCAGTTTGCTATGGTTGTGGGGTAGAATTATAGTAAACAGCACTCTTATTTCCCCAAAATTATGAACTATCAAACTAATAAGCCATAATACTTATGAACAGAAAAAGCTTTATCTTGTTGTTTTTCCTGCTCTCAACAACAGTTGTGTTGGGACAGAAGAAAGCAAGTGATCAGTATCTTTCAATAGATGAGTTTCCTAATGCTGTAAACTATCTGCCTGCTCCGCCCGACACGGCATCGTTGGCTTTTGTCGATGATTTTAATCAATATATGTGGGGCAAGGCTCAACGTAATAATGCACAACGCAGAGAACAGGCTCGTTTCGGTGCGGTATGGGATATTGACAGCACTCTGGTTTATTTTAGTGGTGCCTTTGGAATGACAATAACCAAGGAACATACTCCAAAGCTCTATCGTCTTGTTGAGAAATATCTCAATACCACTTATCAGGCTGTAAACAAAGCAAAGGAATATTATTTCCGTCGTCGCCCTTATGCACAGTTCAACGAACACACCATTTATCTCCCCGACGAGGAAGATTTGAAGCATAATGGCTCTTATCCATCAGGACATACCAATCGTGGATGGACTCTTGCTCTGCTTCTCTCAGAGATAAATCCTACCCGTCAAGACACAATCATCTCATGTGGATATCAGTATGGCATCAATCGCGTAATAGCTGGGTATCATTGGCAGAGCGATGTTGATGCTGCTTTCACCGTTGCTGCAGCTGCCTATGCTCGCATACATGCCGATGCACAGTTCTGCAAAGATCTTGAGGCTGCCAAAAAAGAATATCTTCGCATTTCGGGCATAAAGATTGATAACTCGCCAAGCGACAAGGGCTTCCTTCCTGTTGCACAATATGTTTCAGTGCGCAATTTTATGCCTGCACCTCCCGACACAACCGAAATGCGTATGTTTAAAGACTACTACGGCTATTGGCGTGGTAAGAGTCTGAGAGCTGAGCGAGGTGCACAGGCTATAAAAGATGCACCATCATGGGCAAAAGACATAGCTGCCAACTATTCCGAGGCATTTGGCTATCCAATCAACGAAAGCACTCTGCCAAAGCTGCTTGCACTTATGAACAAGATGAGCAACGACCTTCATTATGTGGGTAAAACACTCAAGAACCAATCATTCCGCAAGCGTCCTTATGTGCGCTTTGGCGAGAACACCATTATCCCAGAGGAAGAGGCAAGTCACATCAATAGCAGCTCATATCCTTCTTTCCACACCTTGGCTGGATGGGCTGACGCCTTATTGCTAACAGAATTAAATCCTGCTCGTAGCGAACAGATTCTTAAACGTGGTTTCGAATATGGGCAGAGCCGTGTTATAGCAGGCTATCATTGGCAAACCGATGTTGATGCCGCACGCATTCAAGCATCAACCATGTTTGCCCGTTTGCATGCCAATCCAGAATTCAATAAGGAATTGGAAGAAGTGAAGAAAGAGTTAATGCGCTTCGCTAAATGATAGATGATAAATGATAAAGTAAAGGCTCTTGTAGAAATTAATCCGCAAGAGCCTTTAATATTTACTTTCTTTGATACTCCTTTTTTTCTCTTTGTTTCGTTTTTTTCTCTATCCTTTACATTTATTCAAGGATAAACCTTCGCTATTCCTTCGAGATGCGTTCGAGATGCGTTCGAGATTCTTTTTTTATAAGCAGTTAAAGTTTCGCAAGCGAATTATTTTACTTGAGATTTTAAAAAGAAGAAAATGTGTATGAATGGAATACGGCTCAGAATGAGCCTATAATGATATTGATGCTTGGGCTTTTAGAAAGCATGCTTTCCAAGCCCAACATCAATATCATTATTCTCTTTCAGAAAAATTCATTCATACACTAGAAAATAAAGTGCTGATGCACCAGTGCACAATCGTGCAAATGATATCAACCAAACAACTTTGAACGTTGAATTTTGAGTATTGAATTTTTGCAGAAAGAAATTCGAGCAGTTTGACCTCCTTCCCTACTGGGGAGGACGGGAGAGGCTTCTTTAAAGCGAGCTTTCACCGCCTTCACCATCTTCTCTCTGCGTTATCGCAAGCGATACCGCCTTGCTTCTATATAACAAATACACTTTATCCACAGTTAGCAAGTTCTAGTTGCATA
>R26__coassemble_411_pt1 | contig 26930 bp, 24 predicted proteins | sample R26__metabat2_low_PE_011 | metagenome-assembled genome bin R26 | reverse complement strand
AGGAGGTTATAAGGAGGTTGTGCAAATTAAGAAATAGGCAAAAATTGAATTAATTAATTAAATAACTCAACATCGCACGAAGTGCGACTAATTACTTCCTTCGGCTCAACTTTTTTTTATTATCTTTTCGACTAAAGTCGAGAAGTTACGCACACTCGGCATAAAAAATAAACGAGTTTATTTTGTTCTGCACTCGTTTTTGCGTAACTTTGCAACCTCAAAGAAATCAAAACATTATGGGCAAAGGTAAATTAGCAAAATTCGCAGAAATGGAAACATTCAAGAATGTATTCCAGTATCCTTTTTCAGTAGTAGATAATGTGCCTTTTGAAATGAAGGGCCATTGGCATGAAGAGTATTTTCATAACGACAACCCTATTGTACTTGAGTTGGGCTGTGGAAAAGGAGAATATACTGTTGAACTTGGCAAGCTATACCCAAATGTAAACTTTATTGGTGTTGACATTAAAGGAGCTCGTATGTGGACAGGTGCCAAGCAAGCACTTGAAGCTGGTCTTGAGAACGTTGCCTTCCTTCGTACAAACATTGAAATCATTGATCGTTTCTTTGCAGAGAACGAAGTACAGGAGATATGGCTTACATTCTCTGACCCTCAAATGAAAAATGCCCGTAAGCGTCTGACAAGTACATTCTTTATGAATCGTTATCGTCATTTCCTTGTTAATAATGGCATTATTCATCTGAAGACAGACTCTAACTTCCTTTACACCTATACGGATTACATGGTGAAGAAAAACTCTCTTCCTGTAATCTTCCAAACACAAGACCTCTATCACACAGAAGGTATTGATGAGGAAACAAAGAAAATCCTTTCTATTCAGACATATTACGAAAGCATGTGGATAGAAAGAGGTTTGAACATTAAGTACTTGAAATTCAATCTTCCTGCCGAAGGCGAGTTACATGAGCCTGAAGTAGATATTCCACTTGACGAATACAGAAGCTACCACCGTAGCAAGAGAAGTAGCAAAGATACAGGAAGATAAAATAAAAAGAATTATGACTCTATATCCAAAACTTATCACTGATGCACTGGCTACAGTAATCTATCCAGGCACCAAAAAGAATTTGATTGAAAGCGAAATGCTTGCCGATGATGTCCGTATAGACGGCATGAAGGTTTCATTTACTCTGATATTTCCACGTGATACAGACCCATTTATGAAATCAACTCTTAAATCGGCAGAGGCAGCTATTCACTACAATATCTCTAATGATGTAGAAGTAAGCATTTCTACTGAATTCAAGTCTGCTCCACGCCCTGAGGTAGGCAAACTTCTTCCAGAAGTAAAGAATATCATTGCTGTCAGTTCAGGTAAAGGTGGTGTAGGTAAGAGTACTGTTTCTGCAAACCTTGCCATTGCATTAGCAAAACTTGGCTATAAGGTTGGTCTGCTTGATACTGATATCTTCGGTCCTTCTATGCCTAAGATGTTTGGTGTTGAGGAAGAGCGTCCTTGTGCTGTAAGAAAAGACAACAGAGACCTCATTGAGCCTATAGAGAAATATGGTGTAAAACTCCTTTCTATTGGTTTCTTCATTGATCCATCTAAGGCAACACTATGGCGAGGCGGTATGGCAACATCAGCCTTGAAACAACTTATTGCTGATGCCGACTGGGGCGATCTTGACTATTTCATTCTTGACACCCCTCCAGGCACAAGCGACATTCACCTTACATTGCTTCAGACACTCGCTATCACAGGTGCGGTAATAGTAAGTACACCACAGAACGTAGCTCTTGCTGATGCACGAAAAGGTATTGACATGTACACCAACGATAAGGTAAACGTACCTATCCTTGGTCTTGTAGAGAACATGGCATATTTCACACCTAAGGAACTTCCAGAAAACAAATACTATATTTTCGGAAAAGACGGATGCAAGAATCTTGCTGCTGAAATGGGATGTCCACTATTGGCACAAATACCTATAGTACAAGGGATATGCGAGGGTGGCGATTCTGGAGAACCTGCTGCTACAAAGCCTGACACCATTACAGGACGTTCATTCCTGAATCTTGCGCAAGCTGTAGTAACAGTAGTTAATCGACGCAATAAAGAGCGCCCAAAAACAAAAATCGTTGACGTAAAGAAGTAAATAAAAAAAGGATCACCTTTATTGGTGGTCCTTTTCTATTTTTCTCTTTTCTTCGGCAGCTTCATGAGCTGTCAGTTTCAGTCTTCTAACATTCTCTATTGCATGTGCTCTGGTTGAATTGATCTGATAACGATAAACCACACAGGTCAACAAGAAATAAACAAGAGTCTGTATCCATAATGCCTGAAACTGAGGTTCTATATCAGATAAAGAGGCTCCCATACTACTGATACCAAGAAAACCTCTCACACCATAAGTAGAAGGGAACAACATAGCTATTCCTTGCCATATACCTGGTATATTACTCTGTGGCCACGACACACCCGTCATAAACAATAATGGCACGGAAGTAAATACAACCAGTAAGAACACATTCTCACGATATCTAACAAGACATGACAGAGCCATACCAAAGAATATACATGATAGCACGTATGGAACTAAAAGACCTATTAATGTCGTTGCCGTTGCCATTGAGGTAAAACTGAAGAAACGCGGAACGCATACTGCAAGGTATGTGGCCAAAACAGAATATATCATGAAATAGCACAAGCCCTTTCCTAACACAATTCTGAAAATACCATTATAATGGCGACTTATAGGAATAAGGTCTTTATAACGGTTGTTTTCTCGAGCAGTACCTGCCGACAAGCCAATACCCAAAAGCAATGTTTGCTGAATAATCAGAATGAGCACACCTGGAAGAATAGCATTTCCATATCCTCCAGTAGCATTGAATATTGGCACTTCGTCAAAGTCCAAAGGTTGAGTGGTTACCTCATCCTCACGATCAGTATAGTTCTTTGAAGCACTTATTTGGATATCCTTGTTTATCTCGCCTGCAACAGCCATTGTAGTTTGATAAACAGCCTTATATGTCAGCATCAAGCTCATATCGCAATAAACGCTCACATGCGACTGTTCACCACGAAATAACTTCTTGTCAAAATCAGCAGGGAAATAGATTACACCATGAACAACCTGACGGCCCACGAGTTCCTTTGCCTCATCCAGATTATTACTATAGTATGCCACCTTAACATCAGGACTTGCATCAACCTGCCTGATAAACGATCTACTGGTACTACTATGTGAATAATCAACAACAGCCACAGGAACATCTCTAACCACCTCGTTATTGTATATCCAAGAATAAAGCAAAGGGTATAGCAATGGTACCAAGACAAAGAAGATAAGCATACCTTCATCAGTTATTGTATTGCGCATCTCCTTAGCCCAGATATAGCACATATCCGAGATACCTTGTTTTATCTGATACAATAAACTATCTTTTTCCATTGTTTATGGCATATAAATATATTTCAGCATGGCTGTCTTAATATGGCGCACCGAAAGAATAGGAAGTGCAGCAAACAGTATCAATGCTCCAAAATGCAAAGCAGCATAATGCATTGGATAACCATTAAAGATAGTCATCTGATAAATCATATAGTAATGGCGCAAAGGGAACAAATTTCCCAATGCCACAAGAACACTATCCATTGCAAAAAGAGGATAAGTAGCTCCACATACAGACAAACTCAACACCGCCCACAGAGAACACACACTCATAGACATTCTTAAAGAAGGCATAAGGCCAAACACAAAAATACCAAAGCCTTGTGCTGATACTACAGCAAGAAAACCCAAAAGCAATATTGGAACAATACCTCCAGAATGTGGGAAGCCTAATACATAATAGATATAAAACTCGAAAGCATAAAAGATTGTCAGAAAGATAACAAAATGTGGCAATATCTTTCCCAATACTGCAACATGAACATTATTATCTGCCAACTTCATCCATTCACGTGAACGCTTAAACTTCAATTCTGTTCCTATAGAATAAGGAGTGAGCAAGAATATAAAAAGCATCAACACTCCAGGAATCATTACAGTACTGAGATACACATTGTAGTTTGCCCATGGATTGGCTATCATGTGCGCATCAACAGCAATAGGTTGAAGAAACGTTCTTATCTCGTTATCTGTCTTGCCAAGTGCCGACAACTTCGCCATTCCTACTCCCGCAGAGCCCAATGTTGATATTGTCTTTAGGTCTTTGAAGGTATTACCTCCTGCAAGCAATGTAACATTACTATAATAAAATGATATCTTTGGACGAGAGCCATTTATCAAACCATTTGTTGTACCCTTGGGAATAAGCAAGAAAGCATAAATCTCACCTTTCTGTATAGCATCACGAGCCTGATTCATATTTTCGTAAGAATCAACTACATGACTTGTTTGAAAAGCGTCAAGTTGACGAATAAGTTTACGAGTTGTTGACGTATTATCCTGGTCAACAACACCAATAGGCATATCAACAGGTTGACCATCATCTAAGAGCGAGGTAAAGAAAAACATAACAATCAAAGGAAACACAACCATACAAAACAAATATATAGGGTTGTGCAGCATGATTTCACATTCTCTAATCGCAATATGATATATACGCTTTAACATTCTAAATATGTAGAATATTATTTCTTATAAATCAAACTCATTCCAGGGCGCAAGCCATCAATCTTGGTAACAGGGCGAGCCTTAACTTCGAAGGTCTTAAGATCATATTGACCTGTAGTCTTTGTAGCCTTCCACACTGCAAAACTTCCTTCATCCTTAATGCTATACACCTTCATCTTAATATCCTTATTAAAGGCTGGAGAGAAAGCTGTGAAGGTATCACCTGTCTTAAGACCATTCAACTGATCCTCGCGTACATTGAATGTTCCCCACATGTCACTCAAAATAGAGATACTCATAATAGGAGAACCAATGCCTACCAACTCGCCTACCTTAGGATATACAGAACTTACTTCACCCTCAACCTGAGCTACCTGAACAGTTTCTTTGAGCAGACTGCTAACAACCTTAACAGCACTCTTGGCAGCCAAAGCATTATTAGCTGCAATCTGCTTTTCCTGAGTACGTGCGCCATTGTTAGCCATATCATATTGACTCTTAGCAGCCTTCACCTGAGCTTCTGCTGCTTTAAATGCAGCATATACCTCATCACGTTTCTGACCACTTATAACACCTTCGTCATAAAGATGCTGCATACGTGTATATGATTTCTTAGCAATCTCCTCAGCAGCAAGTGCCTGCTGCCACAACTGATAAGCACCTTGAATCTGTTCCTTTCGTGCACCAGCATCAGTAAGACTCTCTACTGCCTTTGCTGCTTCACCTGTTGCTTGAACAACCTGCTTTTGAGCATCTACTTCAGGTGCTTCAAGAATAGCAAGAGTATCTCCCACCTTCACATAGTCCCCTTCCTTAACACGAAGTTCAACTATACGCCCTGGCAGTTTACAAGAAACTCTGTACTCTGAAACCTCTACCTGTCCTTGAATTATTTCTTCATCTCTTCCCAAAGAGAAGAAACCAATAATACCTACAATTACCACTACTGCTATGAAACCCATCACAGCCAATAGAATGTTGTTATGTTGTGTTTTAGCTGACATAATAGCTAATTATTTAGTTTATGGTTAATATTTATTTCTTAATTAAGAATACCTATCGCCTTCTTCAAGTTTATCAGCGACATTCTGACATCTACTTCTGCATCTATCTTCTGACTCATTGCTTGTTGCCAAGCTGTCTGTGCAGCCATAACATCAGTTGACTCAATAACTCCTTCCTTAAATCCAAGAGTAGCACATCGCAAGTTTTCTTCAGCACTATTAATATTCTTCTTTGCCATTAGCAGTTTCTTGCGGGCCTCCTTTACCTTGAACTGACTTTGAGCAACCTGAAGATTAATCTTCTCTTGAGCATCCGACAACTCCAACTGTGCCATTGTTGTAGCCACCTTCGATGCTCTTACCTTATACGTTCCCTCAAACCAGTTCCACACTGGCACATGAACAATAACACCTACCGACCAGTTTCCAGCAAACTTACGCTGGAATCCATTAAACACATTAGGATTTGATATCATATAACCTCCAGCAAGTGCTACATGAGGTAAATATGCTGCTCTAACAAGATTTGTTGCTTGCTTTGAAAGGTCAACAGCATTCTGAAGCATACGCAATTCTGGTCGAGCCTCGGCAACATCTGTTTCTGGAATATCATCGTTAACCATTGGAGTAACAATATCATTCTTTGCCTCATCCTCAAGAACAATATCTTCAGACAAAGGCAATCCACAAAGTTGACAAAGCAACATCTTAGCTAAAGACAAACCATTCTCAACCTGAGTAATCTTCATCTCTGCCTCGTTAACTTTTACATCAACCTTCAAGCCATCGGCCTTCGTTGCCACTCCTTCCTTTATCATCTTGTGAACATCCTTGTCCAACTTGCTGATAAGATTCAGATAACTATTGGCAAGTTCCTGCTTCTGGCGAAGAGAAACCACCAACCAATAAGCCTGATCAATACTATAAAGGGTAGCCTGTTGTTTTGCATCGATATCATTAGAAGCAATTTGCTCATTTATCTTTGCCATCTTATTCAATGCAGTAATGGCACCACCCATAAAAACAGGTTGTCTCACCATAACCGCTCCTGCCCAGATATTATGAGTATTTGTTTCAAAGGCATCTATAATAGAATTTCCAATCTTATCACCTATATCTGCAAAAGGACGCCCAAGATTTCCAATAACACCACCCAACTGCTGTGCCACATTTGGAGTTATGAGTCCTTGACTTACAAGACCTGTTACCAAGTTTGTAAGGTTTTCTCCTGCCGAAGTAGCAAGATTATCTCCCAATCCTCCCAATGCTACTTTTTGATCTTCATTAAGCAGTGATACCGAACGACTATTGTATTCGTATCCTCCAAGAGCATCAACCTTAGGCAAATATTTTGTCTTTGCTGCTTTACTAATATTCTCAGCTACCTCCGTCTTTAATTTCGAAACGTTCAGTTGCTTATTGTTACGCAAAGCCAACGCTCGACAGCTGTCAAGCGAAAGCACACGCTGGGCAAAAGCAGGAACTGCCGAGCTTATTATTAAACAAATAAATAAAGCCTTTTTCATATATTGATTAAAATGCTATACTTCCTATTCAAAAGAGAAACTACGAGAACCAATCATATTTCCATCAGCAAACACGCTCACTCTATATGTTCCAGCCTCTAACGCCTGAGCAACATTCCAGAACATAGACACCATAGTTTCCTGCCCCGTATATTCTACTGCTTTCTTCATTGAACAGGTCAATGTACGATTCTCGTAATCAAAGCTTCCTGCATTACCAAGAGTGCTACCTGTTGGTGACTTGATGACAACATATACATTCTTCATACCACTCTGAGCTGTTACATTCTTTGCCAAGCTAAAGGTAACCTGCATAGTACGAATTTTCTTCAATTTATTAGTAGTCTTTCCACGCTTATCCTTACCAGTAAGAGAAATAGCCACAGCATCAAGCTGACTCGCAATAGCTACCTTCTCTGACAAAGATGCTTTTTCGGTATTCAAACCTTCAATCTGACGAGTAGCCTCTTCATACTTACCTCTAACGCGTGTATTTTCTTCAGTTAGATTCTGATTTAAACGATTCAAAGAGTCAATCTCCAACACATAGCTACGTAACACTGCACGAACAGTAGCAAGTTCCTTCTTCAGTCGAGCAATCTCACGAGCGTCAGTGCTCTTCACTCTACGCAACTCATCAAGAAGTTTCTGTGTTTTATTCTGCTCCTCTGTAAGCTGTGCCACAATAGAGTCATTGGTAATCTGACTCTTCATCTCACTATACTGATTTGCAAATTGCTGATATTCGTTTTCCATTTCCTTCTTGTCCAGCTCTGCCAGTTCCTGCATAGCCTTATTCTCTTTCTTTTGATCATCAAGACTAATTGCAAGGTAAACAACACCGCCTACAAGAAGTAAGCAAATAACTATCAATGGGATTAAAAACTTTTTCTTCATTTTAAAATTATTACGTAAATCATTGCAAATTTATTATTTTTATATTAAACAACAAAGCATTTTCACGTCATAAAGCGTTAATCATTACAAAATTACCTTTTCTTTGGAAAAAAAGATGAAATTCACACTTCACACAAACTATTAGTAGCCCCCAAGCAGGTCCTTAGCAGCCCCCAACTAGCCCCTAAGTAGCCCCTTAGCAGCCCCTTAGCAGCCCCAAGCAGCCCCTTTGGGGCTACTAAGGGGCTACTTGTTCACTGCCTGTACTGAGCCTGTGCGCCGGGAATAGATAAATTGGAATGTGGAATGTAGAATTTGCAATGTGGAATTACGAATTATAAATTATAAACTACGAATGAAATTAATAATGAGTAATCACTGACAGAGTGCTTGCTGTCGGCTTGCCGGTGCAAACGTAAAGACAAAGAAGATAATTGGTCGGCTTCGTCAATTGCAAAGTGAAAAAATTGCTTTTACTGCATTTCTAAGAAGTAAGCACAAGTGTAAATATTTTCAGCTTCAGCAGTAAAAAAAAAGACTCTTGCAATTCTGCAAGAGCCTTAAATATTCATTATTCTTTATAAATTACTCATTCGTAATCCAACTCCACCCGACCTTCTCTTAAGAGAAGGAGGATTATTCAATTACAACGGTTGTCCAACCATGTTTATCTTCAATAGTGCCATACTGAATACCACGAAGAGTTTCATATAGTTTGGTTGACCATGGTCCTGGTTTGTCGCCGAAGCTATATTTTGCACCAGTATCCAAATCATCAAGTTCTGATATTGGAGAGATAACGGCAGCTGTACCACAAGCGCCAGCCTCCTCGAAAGAAGATAGCTCATCAACAGGAATAGGACGACGCTCAACCTTCAAACCTAAGTCTTCAGCAATCTGCATCAAACTCTTGTTTGTTATTGAAGGCAAGATAGATGTACTTTTAGGTGTTACATAAGTGCCATTCTTGATACCAAAGAAGTTTGCTGCACCACACTCGTCAACATATTTCTTTTCCTTTGCATCAAGGTAGAACTCAGAGCCATAGCCCTTTGAAGCAGCAAACATATGAGCCTGCAAAGAAGCAGCATAGTTTCCACCAACCTTATAAACACCAGTTCCTAATGGAGCTGAACGATCCCAGCCACGAACAATAGCATACTTATTACTCTGGAAACCACCTTTGAAATATGGACCTACAGGAGTAACGAAGATAAGGAACAAGTAGTCCTTTGCAGGATGCACACCCACCTGTGGAGTGATACCAATAAGAAGAGGACGAATATAGAGAGTTGCACCACTTTCGTATGTAGGAATCCATTCCTGGTTCAAGCGAACAACCTTCTTTACCATTTCCTCAAACATCTCTGTAGGAACCTTTGGCATAACAATGCCATCACATGTGCTCTGAAGACGCTCTGCATTATCCTTCACTCGGAAAATACGAACCTTACCATCAGGACAACGATAAGCCTTCAAGCCCTCGAATGCCTCCTGACCATAATGCAAACAGGTAGCAGCCATGTGCATGTTAATGTATTCGTCGGAGCAAACCTCTATCTCGCCCCATTTTCCGTCACGATAGTAGCAGCGGACATTGTAATCTGTTCTTCTGTAACCAAAAGAGAGACTACCCCAGTCAAGATCTTTCATAACACAACTTTTTAATTAATTCTTAATATCAATCTTTTTGCAAAGATACAAACAAAAAATGATATTTTGCAACTTCTACTGCATTATTTTAAGAAAAAACGTTATCACTTTTGACTTTCAAGTATCTTTTTGATTTCATTATCAGTCTTAGTCAACTTATCCTTACACAGCTTAATTAACTTCTGAGCCGTCTTCAGCTGTTCGCCCATAGTATCGATATCAAGCTCATTATTCTCAAGCTTTTCTACGATTTCCTCTATCTGACGCATAGCGTCCTCGTATTTCATCTCGGTCTTTGTCATTTTATAATCGATTTAAATGTTCCTTTTCTAACCTTAGTCTCTACCTCATCACCACTCTTCAGCATTGAAGCATCAACAACCACTTTTCCTTTACATAGAGTTATACTATAACCTCTTTTTAGCAGTATTTCCGGATCCAATGCTTTCACTCGTTGCTCGAGCATCATAAGATGATGTTTTTCTCTTTGTAAACGAACATCAACAAGAGGTTTTATTTTTTCCTCCATCAATAGCACATTATGTTTTTCACTTGACACCTTTTCATTTATCATAGAAGAAATTGTCATCAGCAGTTTATCAAGTACATTTTCATAATGCGTTTTCACCAATGAGAACAAAACAGGTATCTTTTCTGCTATATGGCTCAAGCGTTGTTTCTCGTTCTCTATCCTATGCTGAGCAACAGTAACCAGCTCGTTTTCTGCTTCCATAAGCATTTGCCACACCACCTCAAGATGTTCTACAAGCAAGGCGGCAGCTGCAGTTGGTGTCTTCACCTTAGTATGCGAAATCATATCGAGCACACTCTCGTCTCTATCATGTCCGATACCTGTAATAATGGGCAAAGGGAAATTAGCTACATTCTCAGCAAGAGCCAGTGTATCAAAGCCACTCATGTCGCTTGTAGCACCACCACCTCGGATAATAACAACAACATCAAACTCATCAAGTCGTTCGTTGATTGCATCGAGAGCAGCTATCACACTTCCTTCTATGCCTTCGCCTTGCATAATAGCAGGAAAGAGTTCCACCTGGAACTTAAAGCCATAGGAATTATCTGTAAGCTGACGAGTGAAATCGCCAAAGCCTGCAGCATTCTGACTTGAGATAACAGCCACCCGCTGGGCAAACATAGGTATTTCAAGTTCTTTTTGTAGATCAAAAACACCTTCTTGTTTCAGTTGCTCTATTATCTGCATACGCTTTTTAGCCATGTCGCCAAGCGTATATTCTGGATTTATATCTGTTACTATCCAGGAAAAGCCATAAGCCTCATGAAAATCAGCATAGACCTTAAGCATCACCTTCATACCAGTGTGCAGATATTGTCTCGTAATCTGTTCGAACTTCGGACGGACATACATCCACTTACTCTTCCAACACTTAGCAGAAGCCTTTGCTACTGGTGTATTTGAGAACATATCCTTCTGCACGAGTTCCATATAACAATGTCCCCTGACCTCTCTCACCTCTGAAAGTTCAGCCTCAACCCAATACTCCATAGAGAGATCAGTAGCAATAACCTCTCTTACCAAATTGTTAAGTTCGAATAAAGATAGCGGAGTATTCATGCAATCAATGAGTTATTTATTATTTCTTTGTTTTCGTACATCTTGATAAGCCTTTCCAAAATCAGGAACGCCATAACCAAAGATGTTATTTGGCGAAGAATAATTATTACCACTCCTTCGTACCAAATCAATAATTTCAAATGCTGTCTTATCAGGACATGCCTGCCACAAACAAGCCACAAGTCCGGTTATCAAAGGAGCCGAAAACGACGTTCCCATATCATTAATAACAGAGCCTCTTCCTGACACTACAGCAGCAGGACTTCCAAAAGCCATCACGTCGGGTTTAATTCTGCCGTCAGCAGTTGGGCCAATAGAAGAGAAGGCAGCATTAGTACCATTAGGAGTTATAGCTCCAACGGTAAGAATGTCTGTTGCATCAGAAGGGAAATTCATTTTCTTCCAACAGCCCATTCCCTCGTTTCCAACACTATTCACAAGAACAATTCCCTTTGAAGCCAACATGGATGCTGTTCTTGATATCAATGCGGTCTTACCATCAAGTTCGTTGTAGGTATGACTGCTTGAAACATCATCAAACTCATGATATCCAAGTGAGGAATTGATAACATCAACGCCAACCGAATCAGCATATTCCACAGCCTCAGCCCAATAGTCTTCCTCGGCAAGGCTCTCAGTATGCTGATCCTCACATCTCAGCAACATATATGATGCCTCAGGAGCAGTACCAATATAATATCCAGGCACCTCAACAGCCATAGCCGACAGCACCATTGTACCATGATCAGTTTCTTCAAATACACTTTTTGCTCGTGGAAAAACAAAATCTTTTATGCCTGCCAGTTTCAAACCATGAAGACAAGGAATACGATCTACATTCATAAAGCCCGCATCAAGAACAGCAATCAATATACCCTTACCTTTATAACCTTGTTGATGCAAGCTCTCACCTTTCAGATTTTCTATCTGGTCGGCAGTAGCTCCATAAGGATTCTGCGATTCTTCCTGCCACTGATTAATCTCTTTTTTGCAAGTAGAACGAACAGATGTCTTTATTGAATCAGGAGCAGTAAACACTTTCAAGCATTTACCAACAAATGGAAGTTTCTTCACCATATCCATCTGTGCAGCCTTGCGACATTTCACCAAAAGAGTATTGTTCCATTTGCTTTTTCCAACAATCTCAACTCCTGTTTGCGAAACTTTTCTGATATATTCCGGTGATACAGGAATATCTGTAGAATCTATCTTGATATTCTGGCGGGCACGTCTTTTCAATGCTCGTTCCGATAGGAATTCATATGGCTTAGATAAAGAATACTTAGAATGACCTTTATCAGTTAAGTGGACTCTGAAAAGCATACACTTTCCACCTGGATAAGACACCAGTTCCACCTTATGAGCACGCGAGTTGCCCAGCATACAACATAGTAATCCAAGAATTATCAGTAAGCCTTTCTTCATTGATATTCATTTAAGTTTCCAACTAAAACTTCACTTCCTTAGCAGATAGACAAGTTTAATAGTTTAAGGAATTCAAGTGCCTACGGCAATTTGTTCAAGAGTTTAAGAGTTCAAACTTTGAGCCATTGGAACTTTTTGACCTATTGGAACTTAGAAAAAAGTATTGTCCCCTATCTCCGTCGCTAAAAGCGGCATAACACCCTTTTACTTCCTACATCTTCTAAACTAACGATAGTTCAGTTTCCTAAATGCAAAAGTAGAGAAAATGACCTTAATAACAAAATAAATAGGTGAAAAAGCTATAATAATTCATGTTTAATCAATTGTTTTCATTATCTTTGCATTCATATAATATACTTATATACTTAGGATTGATGGACAACAAGAAAGCAACACTCGAATTGGGAACCAAACCGGTAGGACATTTACTTTGGCAATATGCCCTACCTGCTATCATAGCGATGACTGCTTCTTCACTCTACAATATCATCGACCGTATTTTCATTGGTCAGATTGTTGGTCCTGATGCTATTGCCGGCTTGGCCATCACCTTTCCATTCATGAATCTTAGTGGTGCTTTTGGTGCTGCCGTTGGCGTTGGTGCTTCAACAGCCATCTCAGTAAAACTTGGTCAGAAAGATTATGCATCAGCACAGAATCTTCTTGGCAACACCGTAACCCTAAATGTCATAATTGGCATTATGCTCACTGTTGTGTGCTTAACATTCCTCGACCCAATCCTTCGTTTCTTTGGAGCAAGTGATGCCACTATTCCTTACGCCCGTGATTTTATGCAGATCATTCTTGTCGGAAATGTGGTAACCCATATGTACTTTGGTATGAATGCCCTCTTACGTGCAGCCTCTAAGCCACGCATGGCCATGTTTGCAACAATCTTCACCGTGGTGATGAACATACTGCTTGATGTGGTCTTCATTCTTTGGTGGGGCTGGGGTATTCGTGGTGCCGCCCTTGCAACAATGATTTCACAAACCCTTGCAATGTGTTGGCAATTCTCTCTTTTTGCTGATCAGAAACAAATGCTCCACTTTAAGCGAGGCATATATAAGTTAAAGACACACCTTGTAAAAACCATCATCAGCATAGGCATCAGTCCTTTCCTTATGAATGTGTGTGCATGTATTGTGGTCATCTTCGTAAATAATCAACTTTACCACTATGGTGGTGACATGGCAGTTGGAGCCTATGGTATTAGCAATGCCGTTGCAACGGTTTTCGTGATGTTTGTTATTGGTCTTAATCAGGGTATGCAACCTATTGCTGGCTACAACTATGGTGCACAACAGCTTGACCGCCTTATGCGTGTTGTTCGCCTTGCCATCATAGCCGCCACATGTATCATGACCGTAGGATGGCTTGTAGCCATGTTCATGCCATCGCTCATAGCTCGTGCTTTCACTACCGATACCGAGCTTATGCGTCAGGCTATCGTTGCTATTCGTTTTAACCTCATGGTATTCCCTATCATTGGTTTCCAGATGGTTACAACCAATTTCTTCCAATGTATAGGCAAGGTAAAGATCAGCATCTTCCTCTCACTTAGTCGTCAGATGTTGCTTCTTCTCCCACTACTGGGCATACTCCCTATGTTCATTGGCCTCAATGGCGTATGGCTTGCCCTTCCATCGAGTGACTTTCTATCTGCATTACTGGCTTTCACAGTCATGACTATATTCATGCGCAAATTCAAGAAGCAGATTATAGCGCAGTAACAATTAAAAAACGAAACAAAATAACAAACCATATGGAGAATATAATAATCAATATCGGAAGACAAATAGGCTCGGGAGGCCGTATTATTGCAAAGAAACTGGCAGACGAATTCAACTGCACATTATACGACCGCGAGATTCTTAATCTTGCAGCCAAGGAGAGTGGTTTCAGCCAACAGTTCTTCGAGCAAAACGATGAATGCAAAGGCTTTTTCAAGAGTCTGTTCAATTTTCGTTCACCCATTGTTGGTGAAGGTAATTTCTATGATAATTCTTTTTCTCAGGAAGGATTATATAAGTTCCAGAGTGATGCTATTCGTGAGGCAGCTAAAAAAGGTAATTGCGTTTTTGTTGGTCGCACAGCCGACTATGTGCTCCGTGACTTCAAAGAATGCATTAACATCTTCATATCAGCCAACCTAGACGAACGCATTGAATGTGTTAGCAAGCGACATGATATCAGTCATGAAGCTGCCAAGAAATACATACGAGAACACGAAGAAGAACGTTCGTCCTACTACAACTATTATACAGGAAAGAAATGGGGACATAGCGAGAGCTATGACCTCTGTATAAACACATCACTTTTAGGTATTGACGAGACAACAGCTTTCATAGCCAGTTTCATTCGTAAGCGCTTCAACATTCCTGCAGAGAACGTAAATAAGCAGAAAGGAGTTTTCGAATGAAAAGAATAGGCATCATCAGCGATACACATGGTTGTTGGGATGAAAAATATGAATACTACTTTGGCGAATGTGATGAGATTTGGCATGCCGGCGATATAGGCAGTATAGAAGTAGCCGATAAGTTCGAAGCTATGAAGCCAACCTTCAGAGCTGTTTATGGCAACTGCGATGACTACGACCTCCGTTCACGATATAAAGAGGTTCTTCGGTTCAAATGCGAGGACGTAGATGTATTAATGACACATATCGGAGGTTATCCTGGGAAGTATGACAGAAGAATACAGAACACTCTTCTCGCCTCACCTCCCAACCTCTTCGTTGATGGTCATTCTCACATATTAAAGGTAATGAACGACAATTCACTTAGACTTCTCCACATAAACCCAGGAGCAGCAGGCCACATGGGTTGGCACGGAGAGCGCACAATGATTCGCCTTATCATTGAAGGCAAGTCGTTCACCGATTGTGAAATAATAAAATTAGGAGCAAACGATTCAAGACTTTAGCCACAGAGTCTTTAACATATTAAACAATTAAAAATAAATGAAAACATATCTCGTAACAGGTGCAGCAGGCTTTATTGGTGCAAACTTCATAAAATACCTGCTCTATAAAAAATACAAAGACCAAGATATAAAGGTTATCATCCTTGATGCTCTTACCTATGCAGGAAATCTTGGTACTATAAAAGACGATATCGATAACAAGCGTTGCTTTTTTGTAAAAGGCGACATCAGAGACCGCGAACTTGCCAACAAACTTTTCTCAGAAAACGATATAGACTATGTTGTAAACTTTGCAGCCGAAAGTCATGTTGATCGTTCTATAGAAGATCCACAGCTATTCCTTTCTGTAAACATCTTAGGTACCCAGAACCTTCTTGATGCTGCTCGTCGTGCGTGGATAACTGGCAAGGATGACAAGGGCTATCCAACATGGAAAGCTGGCAAGCGCTATCATCAGGTTTCAACCGATGAGGTGTATGGATCTCTTGGTGCTGAAGGCTATTTCACAGAAACCACACCCGTGTGTCCTCACAGCCCTTATTCATCATCAAAGACAAGCGCCGACCTTATAGTAAAGGCATATCACGACACATACCACATGCCTGTAACAATTACTCGATGCAGCAACAACTACGGCCCATATCATTTCCCAGAGAAACTTATTCCGCTCATCATCAACAATATTCTTGCAGGTAAGCAGTTACCTGTATATGGTGAAGGGTTGAATGTACGCGACTGGCTATATGTTGAAGACCATTGCAAAGCCATTGATATGGTCGTTCGCGAGGGCCGTGAAGGCGAAGTTTATAATGTTGGTGGACACAACGAGATGAAAAACATCGATATCGTTAAGCTCACCATAAAGACCATTCACGATATGATGGCAGAGGATAAAGAACTTCGCAAGGTGTTGAAGAAACAGATTAAAGATGCTAATGGCGACATTGACATTTCATGGATTAACAACGACCTTATAACCCATGTTGCCGATCGTCTTGGCCATGATGCACGCTATGGTATAGACCCAACTAAGATTAAAAACGAACTCGGTTGGTATCCTGAAACTAAATTTGCCGATGGCATTGTAAAAACCATCAAGTGGAACCTTGAAAACCAACAGTGGATAGAAGAGGTAACATCTGGCGACTATCAGAAATATTACGAACTCATGTATGGCAATAGAGGCAAAGCCTAATAACCATAAGAATAATTATCCATTATGAAAAAAATCATGCTGTTAGGCTCAGGTGAACTGGGCAAGGAATTTACAATTGCAGCTAAGAGAGCTGGAGTTTATGTTGTGGCTTGCGATCATTATGACAACGCACCAGCCATGCAGGTTGCCGATGAACGAGAAGTGTTTGAAATGCTCGATGCCTCAGCTCTTGAGGCTGCAGTGCGCAAGCATCGTCCAGACATCATCGTTCCAGAGATCGAAGCTATCCGTACAGAAAAGCTTTTCGATTTCGAAAACGAAGGCATTCAGGTTACTCCATCTGCCCGTGCCGTAAACTTCACCATGAACCGTCGTGCCATTCGCGACCTTGCTGCTCGTGAACTGGGACTGCGTACAGCAAAATACTTCTATGCTAAAACATTCGACGAGTTCAAGAAAGCTGCCGATGAAATAGGCTTCCCTTGCGTTGTAAAACCATTGATGTCATCTTCGGGTCATGGCCAGAGCTATGTTCACAACGACGATGAACTTGAAGCTGCATTCAAGGATGCTATGGAAGGTGCTCGTGGTGATGTTAAGGAGGTTATCATTGAAGAATTTATTGACTTCGATTCTGAATTTACTCTCCTCACCGTAACACAGAAAAACGGTCCTACTCTTTTCTGCCCACCTATCGGACACGTACAGAAAGGTGGTGACTACCGCGAAAGTTGGATGCCTTATCAGCTACCTGCCGAAGCTCTCAAAGCTGCTGAGCACATGGCTGATGAAGTAACAAAGGCACTTACCGGCTATGGCATCTGGGGTGTAGAGTTCTTCCTGACCAAACAAGGCGAAGTAATATTCTCTGAGCTTAGTCCTCGTCCTCACGATACAGGTATGGTTACCCTTAGCCATTGCACCAATCTCAGCGAGTTCGAGCTTCATTTCCGTGCTGTCATGGGCTTACCTATTCCAGCTATCCATCTTGAACACAATGGCGCTTCGGCAGTAATCATGTCTGATAAAGAAAGTACCGAACCTCTTGACTACAACCTCCTTGATGTATGTAACGAAGATCATGCACGTGTACGCATCTTCGGCAAACCTATTGCTCACAGAGGCCGTCGCATGGGTGTTGTTGTATGTTACGATGAGATAGGAAGTTCTATGGACGCCCTTCGTGATAAGACAAAACGTCTTGCACAAACCGTTTTAGGTACTGATCCTTATATGAAGAAATAAATGATAGGCAAAATCATAGACTTATCCAAGATAACTGATCCGCGCGGTAACCTTACCGTCGCGGAACAGTATAAAGACATACCCTTTGAAATAAAAAGAGTATATTGGACCTATGATGTTCCAGGAGGAGAGACACGAGGTGGGCATGCTCATAAAAAACTATACCAACTGGTAGTTGCTACCAGTGGCAGTTTCATTGTCACCCTTGACAATGGCAAAGAAAAAGAAACACACCTGCTCAATCACCCATGGCAAGGCCTACTCATAGAGCCTGGTATATGGCGGGCACTTGAAGATTTCTCATCAGGAGCAGTGTGTCTGGTTCTCGCATCTGACTTATTTGATATCGACGATTACATTTACGACTATGATGAGTTTAAGAAGATATACGGCTGAAGATGCTACTATATGGAATAAGTTCGTAGAACAATCCAAAAATGGCACTTTCTTATTCAAACGCCAGTATATGGATTATCATAGTAATCGATTTACCGACCATTCGTTACTATTCTTCGACAGTAAGAATCATCTAATATCCATACTTCCTGCCAACGAGGTAGAAAATACTGATGGAACACGATGGCTCTACTCTCACCAAGGACTTACTTATGGTGGTTTTATACTCAACACAAAAGCAACAATGACAATGGTTCTTGAATTGTTCGAGCAAACCATTAGTTATCTAAAAGACAAAAACTTTTCTGTATTCTATTACAAGCAAGTACCAACCTGCTATCATCTTTATCCTTCAGAGGAAGATGAATATGCTTTATGGAAGCTGGGAGCACAAATTGAAGTATGCAATATCTCTTCAACTATAAGCCTAAATAGCAACTATTATAATATACCATTTGAAAACAGAAGACAAAGAGGTATAAAAAAGGCTCTAAAACACAATTATACTATCGAAGAGATTGATACTCCTGATGAACTATGGCCTATTATAGAAAGTAACCTTCAGGAACGTTATCAAGTAAAACCCGTTCATAGCCTCAGCGAAATGAAACTGCTAATGAAACGCTTTCCATCTGAGATAAAATGCTTTCTTGCGCGCAAAGATAACAAAACAGAAGCGGGAGTAATTGCATATGTCACAAAAAATCTTGTTCACATACAATATCCTCATTCTTCACATACAGGAAAGAAAGAAGGAGCGTTAGACCTTGTATACAACTACATAATCAAGAAATACACTCTACTTGGATTTCAATATATCGACATAGGTATTTCAAATGAAGACGGAGGAAAATACTTAAATGAGAATCTTATAGCACAGAAAGAAGGATTTGGAGCACGAGGAATAGCATATAAACAATGGAAATTGATTATCTAAGCCTAAAAAAAATAAATGATATGCATGCTGAAGAGATACAGCAAGCAATATCTCAGGTACTATCCTGCGGATGGTATCTGAAAGGGAATGCTACCCATGAGTTTGAAAACAACTTTGCCAAATATATTGGCACCAAATATTGCATAGGTTGTGGTAACGGACTTGATGCCCTTTCACTTATCTTCCGCGCATATAAAGAGATGGATATAATGCACGAAGGTGATGAGGTTATAGTACCCGCCAACACCTATATTGCCTCAATTCTTTCGATAACAGAAAACAATCTTAGACCTGTTCTCGTTGAACCTCGCATAGATTCACTTCAACTCGATGACTCTCTCATAGAACAAGCTATCACTCCAAGTACAAAAGCCATTCTTCTTGTTCATCTTTATGGGCGTTGCGCCTACACTGAAAGAATAGGAGAAATATGCGCTCGCCACAACCTCAAACTCATTGAGGATAATGCACAAGCACAAGGAACAATATACGCTGAACGTAAACTTACTGGTTCGTTGGGCGATGTGAGTGCACACAGTTTCTATCCTGGAAAAAATCTGGGAGCAGTAGGCGATGCCGGAGCAGTAACCACCAATGACGATAAGCTTGCAGAAGTGGTTCGTGCATTAGGCAACTATGGCTCATCTCACAAATACATATTCAAATATAAAGGAAAAAACTCACGCATTGACGAGATTCAGGCTGCTGTACTCAATGTGAAACTAAAATATCTTGATGCCGACAATACACGTCGCAAACAGATAGCCAGTTATTACTACTCACATATTAATAATCCTGCTATCACATTGCCTAATAGCTCTGCTGACAGCATTTTCCATATATTCCCTATACTCTGCAAGGACCGTGACAAGCTACAGCAGTATCTTGCCAGCAAGGGAATAGAAACACTTATCCACTACCCTATTCCTCCTCACAAGCAGGAGTGTTACAAAGAGTGGAACTATCTCTCGTTGCCTGTAACGGAACTCATTCACAAACAAGAGCTCAGCCTCCCCTGCAATCAAACAATGACTGATGAGGAGGCTGAATATATAGCTGACACAGTAAATAACTATACTTAATACTGTTTTTCAATACTAACAACAAATAATTTACTTAGCACGTATTCTCAACTAAAAATTATATGAAAGGGTGAATCTAAAGTTTCGTCCTGGCTCTGACTGCCAAACATAATAGTTACCATACTTACAACCACTAAATAGATAAGCATCCATGATGTTATTCACATTCAATAGAACAGAAATCTTATCGTTTTTCCAGCCAAGAGAGCCATCAACACGTATATAGTTTGGCATTGACTTCTCGTTAACACCATCAGCAAAGGTCCATGTACTTCTATCAAGCAATGATGTTTCGCCAAGAGAAACATTAAAGCCTTTAAACAATCCACCTAATACCTGATATTTCATCCATACATTAAACTCATGCTTTGCATTTCCAGGCATACGAGTACCAACAGGATTAAGCACATCCTCTGATTTTGTTACCTTATAGTCTGTAAAAGCGTAATTAGCAAGAATGTTCAATCCTGGAAGAATTTCTCCATTAACATCAAGTTCAACACCTTTAGAAACCGACTGTCCCACCTGAATATAATAGCTCTCGCTACCAGTATTTGAAGGATCTGAACAAATTTGATTATCTACCAAGATATGATATAGTGACAGAGAAGTCTGTAATCTACCGTCAAACCAGTTTCGTTTTGCACCAATCTCCCAGTTATTACTTACCACAGGCTTTACCTTGTCGCCACTTCTCAACTGTCCCATCTGCGGAGAGAATGTTTGATCATAAAGAGCATAGAACGAAGTAAACGAATCCAAATTATAGGTTAGTCCTACGCGAGGTGAGAAATGATTCTCTACAGTCTGAGTAGTGCCATAAGAAGCATCCTCTACATGAGTATATCTACCTGCAAGTGTAAGTAACAGCTTTTCGTTCAACAAACCTACCACATCCTGCACATATACTCCATAACTACTTTGCATAATCTGAGTATTATTAGCACGTTCACGAATGTCTTTTGAACGATCAAAATGTGGATAACCATAATAAGGTGCACCCATAGGCTTATCTCTAAACACATTATATGTGCCAACACTATCAAGAGCAAAGCTTTGCATCCAGTCATACCATGCATGCTTATCACTCATATCAATACCGCCAAGAATCTTATGCGAAATACTACCAGTAGCAAACTTACCATTCACATACACCTGTCCGAATTTCATCTCATTCAACACATCTGCATTAGAGATTGTTCGAATCATGTCGCCATCATCCTTAATATCGTACGACCATAACGAACTACCTGTACGCTGATAATTAGAATATGCAGTCTGAGCTGTTAGCTTCCAGTCATCACCAAACTTATATTGATAATTCAATATTGCAGTATGATCGTATGCACGTGTGGGCTCCAAACCTGGTTCAAGGAACGAGTAATCACGTGGTAAAGTCTTATAACCTGCTGGTGAGAAAGCGTATCCGCCACCAATATTAGATACATTCATATACTGCAAATCATATTCAAATGTAAGCAAAGAATTATCATCAATAACGTATCTCAACACAGGAGCAATACTGTATCGCTTATTAAACTCATTAGCACGCATTGAGTTATTACTCATACCCATAATATTCAAGCGGTAAAGCAATTTTCTATTCTTGTCAAGATGCCCATCAAGATCTAACGTTGTACGATAGTAGTCATAACTTCCCAGTGAGATACTTGCTGTTCTTGCATCTTTACCTGTTGGCTTTTTGCTCACTATATTATACAAGCCTGAAGGTTCGCCATTTGACATCATAAAACCAGCTGGTCCTTTCACAAACTCCATACGATCAACATAGCTCATATCCTCTGTCATAGGTCCCCATGTGCTGGTAAAGTTCATACCCTCTCTAAAAGCGGCCACTCTTGATCCACGCGCATTTACTCGTATATAATCGCCCCAATGTTCAAGTTTGGTAACACCACTAACGGTACGTTGAATACCCTCGTCAGCAGTTGCTATACCCAAATCATTCAACATATCACGTGTAACAACATGAATATTCTGAGGAATCTGTATAATTGGCTGATCCAATCTTAAACTTGATGAGAGTTTCTTCTTTGCATAGACTTGTTTACGACCACTAATAACCACTTCACCAATTTCCTGTTCACGATAAGCAAAATTTGTATCAACCAATGCTTCATCCTTTGTGTTCACTGCTACCATTGGTAAAGTTATGATTGTAGCCAGTAAAACCACTCCTATTGTTCTTTTTACCATAATATTTATACTATACTTCCTATTTATTATTTGAGCTGCAAAGGTAAAAACATCATTTTACTACCACAATACCTAAAAATAATGAATTAATATAAACATTATAAAAAGAAATATGTACCTTCGTACCTAACTAAAGCAATATTTAGCTATGAACATCATTTTACGTGCAAAATCATTATATCAACGCATCATATCATGGATGCAAAATCCGTATTCCATCCCTGACACAAGCACATGGGAAAAACACACATGCAAAAACTGTGCTACAGAATACACAGGCAACTATTGCCCACAATGTGGACAGAGCTGTAAGGTGGAACGATTCACTATAAAAAGCGTTATAAGCAATATAATGGAACTGTGGGGATGGGGCAACAGAAGTATGCCACGAACACTACTGCACCTTTTCACTCGTCCTGGTTTTATGATAAACGACTATCTTGCAGGACGTAGGCAGCCTTATTTTCCACCAGTAAAACTGTTGTTCATCACAGCAGCCATCTTCAGTATCTTCACCTTTGCTATTGCACCACAAAATAATCAAGACGAAGAAAAAGGATCTATAAAGATAACCTCACATAACCCTGAGAAATTAGACTCTACAAAGGTAGATGGACAAACATTCATCATAGACAGGAGTCTGCCGAGACGAAGTCAGAAAATAGCCATGAGTGGTTACAAAGTATCAAACTATCTCAATAATGATAACCATCGTGCCTTTACGCTGCTGCTCATCCATTCGGCTCTTGCTGTATGTTGTTTCATCTTATTTAGAAGAAACCGTCAAGGCATAAAACTCACCCTTTACGAACATTTCTTCTGTCAGATGTATATTGCTGCACAGCTTCTTGCTCTTGGCACAATATACAGCATCATCACATGGGAGAAAGATAGTTTCTATAGTTTCCCTGTAACATGGACGATTATAGTTATTGTTATTGACTTCCTACAGCTCTTCGGAGGAAAGTTCATACCGTCTTTCTTTAAAATTCTCTTTGCTCTGTTCCTATCGGCTATCCTCTGTTTGATATTTCTCGCTGCAAGTATTGGTGTCATAGGACTGGTGTCATAGCGAAACCCCTAACCAAGTATAGGGAAATTCCCTTGACACTCTCTGCTCTTTGCAGTAGTTTTGCACACATAATCAATTCTAAATATCGAATATTATGAAAGAAAAGATCATTTCTGCCGCTATCATTGCCGTAGGCATTATAGTTTTAGGCTTGTGCATCAAAGGAGGTTTCGACAACTTCACCAACAAAGACCGCAAGGTAACAGTAAAAGGTCTTTCCGAGAAAGAAGTAAAAGCCGACAAGGTAACATGGCCAATAGTATCAAAAGAACTGGGTAACGATTTGCCTGAACTCTACACACGTATTGGTCAGAAACAAAGAACTATAAAAAACTTCCTTATTGCCAATGGCATTAAGGAGTCAGAGATTAGCATCAATGCCCCTAAGGTTATCGACCTTTCTGCCGAGCAGTATTCCGACAACAATCGTCCTTATCGCTATAACGTAACACTTGTAATTACTGTAACATCAAATAATGTTGATCAAGTGCGAAGCATCATTGCACGACAAGGTGAACTGCTAAAACAAGGAGTAGCCATCGTAGCTGGTGATTACGAAAATCCTATCACTTATGAGTATGTTTCCTTCCGCAAGATGAAACCAAAGATGATGGAAGAGGCCATTGCCAATGCTGAGAAAACTGCTCAACAGTTTGCCACCAATAGCCACTCAACACTCAACAAGATTGTTAGTGCCGACCAAGGGCAGTTTTCTATTGACAACCGCGACAACAACACTCCATATATTAAGAAAGTACGCGTTGTTACCACCGTAACGTACTCGCTGAAAGATTAAACAACTAAAAACGGCTGCACTTTGATTGTGCAGCCGTTTTGTTATACTTGGCTTGATATATATTACTTTTTGAGTGTAATAACACTTGTGATTCTAGTTTCACCACCTTTTAGAATTGATACCTTACCCTTATTCTCGCCAGTAACAGGAATCACGTATTGAACCTTTTTGTTATCTTTCGTAAGAGTTGCTGTTCCATAGAACATCATCTCACCACCCCAATAGCGCCAATGAATGTCTTGATAGCTGACTACATCCTTCTCTTCATTATTAAGTCCGCTCCAGTCTATATTCAATTCCTCAGCAGCAGCCTTTGACAAATCACAGATCCATGCCTTTACAGGGAAAGAATTATTATAAATTACTCCTGGATCATTACCTGTAGCAATATTATCATAACCATCCATCACATAGGCAACACCATCATAGAAATCGCCCTGTCCATTAGGATAATGTGCTGGACGAGCAGATAAGGTAACAGCAGGGTTAGCTTTTGGATCATAGCTAATAAGTGTTTCTGCTCCAAACACCATCTTACCATCTTCTGAATGGAATACAGGCCAAGGAATACCTGTTATACCGTTATGAAGTTCGTATCCATCATACTCATCTGGATTTGAGTTTGCCCATGAGGCCTTAACATCACTTGTAGTAACTCCATCTTCAGAAATAAGAACTTCTCTTAGTTCTGCCGCATTACTGTTTTCGGCACGAGTGATATAATAGAGAGTGCCATTCAAAGCACAAAGTTCTTTTTCATCGCGTATATCACTTTCCTTTGAATTATAATTATCATAAGAAGAGAATCTCTTATATTGACCAATAGTTTTCTTTGTTCCATCAAGAGAAAAAACGCAAGCCTCACCCACTCCATGACAGTTTTGAGCACTCATAGTTGTTTCGTTGGTGAGGATTGTACCTATATGTCCATCTTTTGTTGGAGCAACAAACATTGCTTTGGTATATTCACCCTCTGAAGGACTGATAACCTTTTCCTGCAGACCAGCAATAGTAGCATAGAGAAGAACTATTTGACGGTCTTTATTTATATAAACAATAGAATCGCCATTTCCATAAGGTTCTACAACGCCATATAAATCTTCAGGACTCATATAATCACCTCTTATTCCTCTTTGCTTCTCTGGTGCATTCTCCCATGGGAAAATAGCTCCATCAGATACCCGTACGAGATAGTGGCGACGATGAGTATCGATATAGTTATCAACAGTTTCGCTCATAAGTGGCAAAACTTCTGTTTCCCAATCCAAGCCATACTGTTCCTTAGCCATAGTTGGTGCGGTCTCAAAATCACCTGCATATTCAAGATTACACTTGATCATCCACAACCACTTATCACCAATAGGATAGATATATGGCAAAGACAATACAAGATCGTCCTTTATTCCTTTAATAAAAGCTTGCTGATTAGACGGTAAAGTAGCAATGAAATCATCCCAATCGAAATCCCAGGCAACAGGCTTAATAACCGCACCATTCTCGTTTATCTCGCTCAGAATACCCGCAACATTACCTTTACCACCTTCTTCCCTACCACTTTCATTATTACCAGTAGTTTTCAGTAAGAGTTTAGCATCATGATCACTCTTTAGCTTTACTGTACTCGCAAGTCCTATAGCAGAAGCACCTTCGAAAGACGTTTCTGCACCTTTCTTGGCAACAACAATCTCTCTAACATCTTTGCCAGAGTTGTTGATAATGCGAACAGTTTGACCAGCAGTAATAGGAGCAGTAACACCATTTGTAACTGTTACTGTATTATCCCCAACCTTTACTTCCCATCCAGCAGGTACATTCTTTATGCTATTCTGTGCAAATGCGCCAATAGATGTTGTAAGTCCTCCAACAAACAAAAGTATTATCTTGGTAAAAAATCTCATATTCCTTTAGTTTTTTATAGGTTAACACTCTGTTTTCACACTCTAACGCATGAAAACACTATTTCTTAACAACAACAGCCTTGCCGTCTTTAATGTAGATACCCGACTTCTTTGGTTCAGCAGGCAACTTACGACCACTAAGGTCGTACCATGTAACCTTCTTCACTTTCTTATCCTTAATCTCTACAATAGCGGTAGTACCATCAGTATAGGTTATTGCCAAAACAACATCTTTTTCTGGCATAGTAAAAGTCCATTCATTTGAACCGCCAGATGTGGTATTAATGCTTTTGTCGTCGGCTCTTGTACCTATTGCTACCATTAAAAATAAAGCAACTAAAAAAAGTAAATGTTTCCTCATAAGCATTATATGTTTAATGATTCATAAATTATTTAACTCGAATAGTGGCTTGAAAATCAATAAGATATCACCCACAAGTCATTCATTTTACAAATATAGTTTTTATATACATCGCTTACTAAAAAATTAATCTTTTTTACCCCCTTCTGTTAATAT
>R26__coassemble_394_pt1 | contig 27598 bp, 17 predicted proteins | sample R26__metabat2_low_PE_011 | metagenome-assembled genome bin R26 | reverse complement strand
ATATATGATTGACAAAAACGTCGTAAAAAAATTAGTTGACGAGTGGCTGCAGGATAAGGAATATTTCCTTGTTGACATAGAAATCAGCCAGGATGACAAAATCGTTGTTGAAATTGATCACGCCGATGGCGTGTGGATTGAAGACTGTGCCGATCTGAGTAAGTATATCGAAGAACGTCTCAGTCGTGACGAGGAGGATTATGAGCTCGAGGTAGGCTCAGCTGGCCTTGGACAGCCATTCAAGGTTGCCCAGCAGTATATCAACTGCATAGGCGAGCAAGTTGAGGTGCTTAATGAAGAAGGCAAAAAGTTTGTTGGTACCTTGAAGAGTGTTGAGGGAAACGACTTTGTTGTTTCTGTGAATGAGAAAGTAATGGTTGAAGGCAAGAAACGTCCACAGAAGATGGATGTTGACTATGCTTTCAAGATGGATCAGGTGAAATATACTAAATACATAATAAATTTCAAATAAGCTATGGCAGCAAAGAAAATTGAAGAAGAGCAGGTAAGCTTGATTGATACCTTTCGCGAGTTTAAAGAAACGAAGAATATCGATCGTACTACTCTTGTGAGCGTACTTGAGGAGAGTTTCCGCAATGTGCTCGCAAAAATCTTCGGTAGCGACGAGAACTTCGACGTTATCGTGAACCCAGACAAGGGTGACTTTGAGATTTATCGCAACCGTGTGGTAGTTGCCGACGGTGAAGTAGAGGATGAAAATAAGGAGATAGCTCTGAAAGACGCTCAGAAGATTCAGCCTGACTATGAGGTGGGCGAGGATTTGTCTGAGCCTGTAAACTTTGCAAAGTTCGGTCGTCGTGCTATTTTGAATCTTCGCCAGACTCTGGCATCAAAGATTCTTGAGCTTGAGCACGATTCTCTTTACAACAAATACAAAGACCGCGTAGGTCAGATTGTTGCTGGTGAGGTTTATCAGGTTTGGAAGCGTGAGGTTCTTGTTGTTGACGACGAGAACAACGAGCTTATCTTGCCAAAGAGCGAGCAGATTCCTTCAGATGTATATCGCAAGGGCGAAACAATTCGTGCCGTTATTGCTCGCGTAGATAATGAGAACAATAATCCAAAGATTATCCTGAGCCGTACAAGCCCAATGTTCCTGGAGCGTCTGCTCGAGGCTGAGGTGCCTGAGATCAACGATGGCTTGATAGCTATCCGCAAGGTTGCCCGTATGCCTGGAGAGCGTGCTAAGATTGCTGTTGAAAGCTTCGACGAGCGTATCGACCCAGTAGGCGCTTGTGTTGGTGTTAAGGGTAGTCGTGTACACGGTATTGTTCGTGAGCTCTGTAACGAGAACCTTGATGTAATCAACTACACAGCAAATGTTAAGCTTTTCATTCAGCGTGCACTTGCTCCTGCACAGATTTCTTCTATCAACATCAACGAAGAGGAGAAGAAGGCAGAAGTTTACTTGCAGCCAGAAGAGGTAAGCTTGGCTATCGGTCGTGGCGGATTGAACATCAAGTTGGCTTCTATGCTCACAGAATATACTATTGATGTGTTCCGTGAGGTTCCTGAGGGCGAGGTTGACGAGGATATCTACTTGGACGAGTTCTCTGATGAAATTGATCAGTGGGTTATCGACTCAATCAAGAAGATTGGTCTTGATACAGCTAAGGCTGTGCTCAATGCACCTCGTGATATGTTGGTTGAAAAGGCTGACCTTGAAGAGGAAACCGTTGACCACGTACTCGATGTACTTCGTGCGGAATTCGATAACTAATAAAACGTAAAAAGGAAGGAAAAAAGAATATATGAGCATCAGATTAAATAAAGCAATTCGTGAATTAAATATAGGACTTCAAACGGCAGTTGAATTCCTTGAATCAAAGAAAAACCTGGGTGAGGTGACGGCCGACCTGAACTTCAAGCTCAGCGAGCAGCAGTATAATGCTCTCGTGGAAGCTTTCAAGCAAGACGCAGAAGTGCGTAACGAAGCCGAAAAACTCTTCCAGAAGAAACCAAAGGAGAAGAAGCACGCATCTGAGCAAAAAGCTCAGCCTGCAGAGAGCCTGCTCGAGAAATCAGGAATACAGCAGTTTAAGCCTGTTGGCAAGATTGATCTCGACAACCTCGGCAAGCATGCTTCGGCTACTAAGTCTGCTGCTCCTGTAGAGAAGGCTCCAGAAGCAAAGGCTGCTGCCGTCAGCCAGGAGCCAAAGAACGAACCAAAGCCAGCTGCTCCTAAGGCAGAAAAGCCTGTTGAGGCAGCTCCAAAGGCTGAGGCTCCAAAAGAAGCTCCAAAGGCAGAGAAACCTGCAGAGGCGAAGGTTGAGAAACCAGCAGCTAAAGCCCACAAAGCTGAAGAAGCTAAGCCTGCAAAGGCAGAGCAGAAGGCTGATGATGGCGTGTTCATGTTGAAGAGCGAGAAGAAGATTCTCAATGCTCCAAAAGTGAACGTGTTGGGTAAGATCGACCTTGATTCTCTCAACCAGAGCACTCGTCCTAAGAAGAAATCAAAGGAAGAGAAACGCAGAGAGCGTGAGGAGAAAGCTCAGCAGAATAATGGTGAGCGTAAGAAACGTGCTCGTATCAACAAAGAGCGTGTAGATATCAACGCTGCCGCTAACCAGAATAACAATAATGGTGGTGGCAACAACGGTAAGGGCCGTAACAAGAAAAACCGTAACAAGAAAAATCAGAAACCTCTGGAGGTTGATGATGAGGCAGTAGCACGTCAGGTAAAAGAGACACTTGCTCGCCTTACCAGCAAGAACCAGAACAAGAAGGGCGCTAAGTACCGTAAGGAAAAGCGCGAGGCTGTTCAGGAGAAACTCCAGAAGGAAGCTTCACAGGAGCGCAAGGAGAGTAAGATACTTAAGTTGACCGAGTTCGTAACAGTAAGCGAACTGGCAACAATGATGGATGTTAGCGTTACACAGGTTATCTCAACCCTGATGAGCGTTGGTATCATGGTGTCTATCAACCAGCGTCTGGATGCAGAAACCATCAATATGGTTGCTGATGAGTTCGGTTTCAATACAGAATATGTAAGTGCTGAGGTTCAGGAAGCAGTAAGCGAAGAAGAGGACGATGAGAACGATCTCGTTCCACGTGCCCCAATCGTAACAGTGATGGGTCACGTTGACCACGGTAAGACTTCTCTGCTTGACCATATCCGCAATACCAACGTTATTGCTGGTGAGGCAGGTGGTATCACCCAGCACATCGGTGCTTATGCCGTAACCTTGAAGGATGGCCGTAAGGTAACATTCCTTGATACTCCAGGTCACGAGGCGTTTACAGCTATGCGTGCCCGTGGTGCTCAGGTTACCGATATCGCTATCATTATCATCGCAGCCGACGACTCTGTGATGCCTACAACAAAGGAGGCTATCGCTCATGCTCAGGCAGCAGGTGTTCCTATGGTATTTGCAATCAACAAGATTGACAAGCCAGGAGCTAACCCAGATAAGATTCGTGAAGACCTTTCACAGATGAACCTTCTCGTTGAAGAGTGGGGAGGAAAATACCAGTGCCAGGAGATTAGTGCCAAGAAGGGTGTTGGCGTAGAAGACCTTATGGAGAAAGTGCTTCTCGAGGCTGATATGCTTGATCTGAAGGCTAATCCAAACCGTAAGGCTACAGGTACAATTATCGAGTCGTCACTTGATAAGGGTCGTGGATATGTTTCTACAGTACTCGTAAGCAACGGTACATTGAAGGTGGGCGACATCGTGCTGGCTGGTACAAGCTGGGGTCGTGTAAAGGCTCTCTTCAATGAGCGTAACCAGAATATTGATAACGTTAAACCAGCTGAGCCAGCTATTGTGCTTGGTTTGAATGGTGCACCTACAGCTGGTGACCAGTTCCATGTAATCGAAACAGAGCAGGAAGCTCGTGAGATTGCAAACAAGCGTGAGCAGTTGCAGCGTGAGCAGGGCTTGCGTACTCAGAAGCGTCTTACCCTTGGTGATATCTCTCATCGTATTGCACGTGGTGAGTTCCACGAGCTTAACATCATCGTTAAGGGTGATACCAACGGTTCTGTTGAGGCTCTTGCCGACTCATTCATCAAGCTCTCTACAGAGAAGGTACAGGTTAATGTTATCAGCAAGGCTGTAGGTCAGATTTCAGAAAACGATGTAATGTTGGCATCTGCTTCTGATGCTGTAATCGTAGGTTTCCAGGTTCGTCCTTCTGCTGATGCCCGTAAGCTTGCCGACCGTGAGGGTGTAGATATCAACACCTACTCAATTATCTACGATGCTATTGACGATATCAAGAGTGCTATGGTTGGTATGCTTGATAAGGTTAAGAAAGAAATCGTTACCGGTCAGGTTGAGGTTAAGCAGGTATTCAAGATCAGCAAGGTTGGTACTGTTGCCGGTGCTATGGTTATCGAGGGTAAGGTACACTCTAAGGACAAGGGTCGTGTAGTACGCGATGGTATTGTTGTTCACACAGCACCTATCGCAGCGTTGAAGCGCTACAAGGACGATGTTAAGGAGGTTGTTACCGGTCTTGAGTGTGGTATCAGTCTTAATAACTACAACGATCTGCAGGTTGGCGATATCATCGAGACCTTCACCGAGATCGAGGTAGAGCAGAAACTGTAAAAAAAATAGAGGTCTTACAGCATTCCTTTTCTTTGAAAAAGTAATAGGAAAAGTTGAAGGCAGCTATATATAATAAAGGAGTAGTGACATTCTTATTTTGAGGATGTCACTACTTTGGTAAGTAAATATGGAGAATAAAGAACAAAATAAATTTGTCAAAGAGGTTGCCGAGAAGAAATACGAATACGGCTTCACCACAGACGTACATACCGATGTAATCCCTGTTGGATTGAATGAGGATATTGTTCGTTTGATCTCTGAAAAGAAAGGTGAGCCAGAGTGGCTTCTCGAGTTCCGTCTGAAGGCTTTCCGCTATTGGCAGACTCTCAAAGAGCCTACATGGGGACATGTGCATGTGCCAAAGATAGACTATCAGGCAATATCTTATTACGCCGACCCTATGGCAAAGAAACCAGCTAACAAAGAGATTGATCCAGAATTGGAGAAAACCTTTGATAAGCTTGGTATTCCTTTGGAAGAGCGCTTGGCATTGAGTGGTGTGGCTGTTGATGCTATCATGGACTCTGTGTCTGTGAAGACTACCTTTAAAAAGCAACTCGCTGAGAAAGGTATCATCTTCTCAAGTATTGGCGAGGCAGTAAAAGATCACCCTGATCTTGTTCGTCAATATTTAGGTTCTGTTGTTCCTTATCGTGATAATTTCTCGGCAGCATTGAACTCTGCCGTATTCAGCGATGGCTCTTTCGTATATATACCTAAGGGAGTTCGCTGCCCAATGGAGTTGAGTAGTTATTTCCGTATCAATGCGCGTAACACAGGACAATTTGAGCGTACTCTTATCGTTGCTGACGATGACAGTTATGTAAGTTATCTTGAAGGATGTACTGCTCCTATGCGCGACGAGAACCAGTTGCACGCTGCTGTTGTGGAGATTGTAGTGCTGAACAACGCAGAGGTAAAATACTCTACCGTTCAGAACTGGTACCCTGGTGATGAAGAAGGTAAGGGTGGTGTGTTGAACCTTGTTACCAAACGTGGCGACTTGCGTGGTGTAAACTCAAAGTTGAGTTGGACACAGGTAGAGACAGGTTCGGCTATCACATGGAAATACCCTTCATGTGTGTTGCGTGGTGATAATAGCGTTGCCGAGTTCTATAGTGTTGCTGTTACTAACAACTATCAGGAGGCTGATACAGGTACTAAGATGATTCACATGGGTAAGAATACCAAGTCAACAATCATCTCTAAGGGTATCTCTGCTGGATATAGTCAGAACAGTTATCGTGGTCTTGTACGTGCCACATCAAATGCTGATAACGCCCGTAACTATAGCTCGTGTGACAGTTTGCTGCTTGGAAGTAATTGTGGTGCTCACACATTCCCTTATATGGATGTGCACAACGATACCGCAATCTTTGAGCATGAGGCTACTACCTCAAAGATTTCTGAAGACCAGCTCTTCTATTGTAATCAGAGAGGTATTCCTACAGAAGAGGCTGTTGGCCTTATCGTTAATGGATATGCTAAGGATGTGCTTAACAAACTACCTATGGAGTTCGCTGTTGAGGCACAGAAACTATTATCTGTTTCCTTAGAGGGAACAGTAGGATAAGGCATAATTCTAGAATCACTAGAACCACTAGAATGTCTAGAATATCTAGAACTTCCAGAATAAATAAGAAGAAACAATGTTAGAAGTTAAAAATTTGTGCGCCACAATTGCTGGCAAAGAGATATTAAAAGGTATTGACCTTACCATTAATGATGGTGAGATACATGCTATCATGGGACCTAACGGTTCAGGAAAGTCAACCCTGAGTGCTGTGCTCACAGGTAACCCTCTTTATACAGTTACTGAGGGTGAGGCTATCTTCAATGGCAAGAACCTTCTTGAAATGAAACCAGAAGACCGTGCACGTGAAGGTTTGTTCCTTTCTTTCCAGTATCCTGTAGAGATACCTGGTGTGAGCATGACAAACTTTATGAAGGCTGCCGTAAATGCTAAGCGCCAATACGAGGGTAAGGAACCTTTAAAGGCTGCCGACTTTATTAAGCTGATGCGTGAAAAGCGTCAGTTGGTAGAGTTGGATTCTAAGCTTGCTCATCGTAGCGTTAACGAGGGCTTCTCTGGTGGTGAGAAGAAGCGTAACGAGATCTTCCAGATGGCTATGCTTGAGCCAAAGCTCAGTATCCTCGACGAGACAGACTCTGGTCTTGATGTTGATGCTATGCGTATTGTTGCTGATGGTGTAAACAAGATGCACACACCAGAGACAAGTGCCATCGTGATTACTCACTATGAGCGTTTGCTCGATATGATTAAGCCTGATATTATCCATGTACTCTATAATGGTCGTATTGTAATGACCGCTGGCCCTGAATTGGCTAAGGAGATAGAGAAGCGTGGTTATGACTGGATTAAGGAAGAGGCTGATGCCAAATATGGAAAATAATCTATGACAGATATTAAAGAAATAAACGGAGCTCAGGTTCAGTATATCAATCTATATACTTCTCAGGCAGAGGCTATCAAGAAACATTCTGCTAAGGCAATGAATGTTTTGCGTGATAAGGCCTTTGATGACTTTAAGCGTCAGCAATTCCCGACAAGAAAGGTTGAGCGTTATAAGTATTCTGATATGCAGAAACTCTTTGAGCCTGACTACGGACTTAATATCAATCGCCTTGATATTCCTGTTGATCCTTATCAGGCTTTTAAGTGTGACGTGCCTAATCTAAGCACTCAGCTCTATTTTGTTGTTAATGATGCTTTCTATACAAAGGCGTTGCCTAAGAGTAATCTTCCAGAAGGTGTCATCATTGATTCTTTAGGTAATGTAGCTACTCAGAATCCTGAACTTGTAAGCAAGTATTATGGAAAGCTTGCAAAGACAAACGAGGATACTATTACTGCGCTGAACACTATGCTTGCGCAGGATGGTTTGTTTGTTTATGTTCCAAAGAATGTGAAGGTTGATCGTACTATTCAGGTTATCAATATCCTTCGTTCAGATGTTGATATGATGGTTAACCGTCGTGTGCTGATAGTACTGGAAGAAGGAGCTGAGGCTAAGTTCCTTTTCTGTGATCATGCTGTTGACGACCGAAACTTCCTTGCTACTCAGGTTATAGAAGCTTTTGTTGGCGAGAATGCCAGTCTTGAGCTTAATTGTCTTGAAGAGACACATTACAAGAATGCTCGTGTAAGCAATGTTTATATTGATCAGCAGCGTAGCAGTAGAGTAAACCATAATGTTATCACATTACATAATGGTTTCACTCGTAATATGCTTAACCTTATCTTTAAGGGCGAGGGCGCTGAATGTCATTGTAATGGTTGCGTCATTGCCGACAAGAGTCAACATGTAGATAATAATATCCTTATCGACCATCAGGTGCCTCATTGCGATAGTAATGTTCTGTATAAGTATGTACTGAACGATAAGTCTGTGGGTGCTTTTGCTGGTCGTGTACTTGTTCGCAAGGATGCTCAGAAGACCACTTCGCAAGAGACAAACCAGAACCTCTGTACTACCAAGGAGGCACGTATGTACACTCAGCCAATGCTTGAGATATATGCTGATGATGTGAAATGTAATCACGGCTCTACAGTTGGTCAGCTTAACGATGCCGCTCTTTTCTATATGCAGCAGCGTGGAGTGAGCGTTGAAGAGGCAAAACTTCTTTTGGAGTTTGCTTTTATTAATGAGGTTATTGATAAGATGGAACTCGAACCTTTGCGCGATCGTCTTCATCATCTTGTGGAACTTCGTTTCCGTGGACAGCTTAATAAGTGCGAAGGTTGTAAACTTTGTAAGTAAGATGAATATCGACAATATACGAAAAGACTTCCCGATACTATCACGTACGGTTTATGATAAACCGCTTGTGTATTTTGATAATGCAGCAACAACACAGAAACCTCTCTGTGTGCTTGATGCTATGCGCGAGGAGTATCTTAATGTGAATGCTAACGTTCATCGTGGCGTTCATTGGATGAGTCAAAGAGCTACCGACCTACATGAGGCTGCCCGTGAAACAGTCAGGAAATTCATTAATGCTAAGTCGGTTGCTGAGATAGTGTTCACTCGTGGCACTACAGAAGGTATAAATCTTGTGGCAAGCAGCTTCTGTGATGAGTTCATGCATGAAGGTGATGAAATTATCGTGTCTGTTATGGAGCATCATTCAAATATTGTTCCATGGCAGTTGCAGGCTCGTAAGAAGGGATTAGTTCTGAAGGTTATTCCAATGACCGATGATGGCGTTCTTGATATGGAAGCCTACAAGAATCTCTTTACCGAGAAAACAAAGATAGTTAGCATTGCTCATGTAAGCAATGTCTTGGGAACAGTTAATCCTGTTAAGGATATTGTGAGCATAGCACATGAACATAATGTTCCTGTTCTTGTTGATGGCGCTCAGAGTACTCCTCACTTTAAGGTTGATATGCAGGATATTGATTGTGACTTCTTTGTATTTAGTGGTCATAAAATTTATGGTCCTACAGGTATAGGTGTTCTATATGGTAAGGAAGAATGGCTTGATAAACTGCCTCCATATCAAGGTGGTGGTGAGATGATTGCCCGTGTGAGCTTTGATGGTACTACTTTCGAACGCCCACCTTTGAAGTTTGAAGCTGGTACCCCTGATTATATAGCTACAAGTGGTTTAGCTAAGGCTCTTGATTATGTTTCAGCAATTGGCATGGACAATATTGAGAAATATGAGCAGGAACTTACTCAATATGCACTTGAAAAGCTGCGCCAGATTCCTGATATGCATATCTATGGTCATCCTACATTCAACGTATCTGATGCTGTAATTAGTTTTAATGTGGGCGACATACACCACATGGATATGGGAACACTTCTTGACCGTTTAGGTATTGCTGTTCGCACAGGTCACCATTGCGCTCAACCTTTGATGGATCGTCTTGGTGTGTTAGGAACTGTTCGTGCTTCATTCTCTTTTTATAACACAAAAGAAGAAATTGATAGTATTTTTGCAGGAATTATGCGAATTAGTAAGATGTTTTAGGGATTTTATTCAAAATTTATAAAATAAGATGCTAAAAATGTTTAGTATCTTATTTTTTTTTGTACCTTTGCCAATAATAGAGACATAAAAATAACAAATATACACAAAATAGAGGGATAATTCTATATTCTATAATTAAATTAATTAACTAAGTTTAAAGAGAGATTTTTTATGGCGAAAAAATTAACCATGCTCTTAAGCATGCTATTCCTTTGTGTGGGAATGGCATTCGCACAAAGTAAAATCTCAGGTACCGTAGTTTCACAGGAAGATGGTGAACCTATTGTTGGTGCTTCCGTAATTGTAGAAGGTACAAAGACGGGTACAGTAACCGACATTGATGGTCACTTTTCTATCCCTGTTCCTGCGGGAAAGAGATTAGTAGTAAGCTATCTGGGTATGAAAACTCAGCGTGTTCTGGCAAAGGACAACATGAAGATCACTTTGGAACCCGACAAGCAAGTTTTGAACGAGGTTGTTGTTACCGGTATGTCAAAGATGGACCGTCGTATGTTTACCGGTGCTACCGACCAGATCAAGGCTGATGATGCCCTGTTGGGTGGTGTTGCTGATATTAGCCGCTCACTCGAAGGACGTTCTGCCGGTGTTAGTGTGCAGAATGTTAGTGGTACTTTCGGTACAGCTCCAAAGATTCGTGTTCGTGGTGCCACCTCTATCTATGGTAGTAGCAAACCTCTTTGGGTTGTTGATGGTGTTATTCAGGAAGATGTAGCTGATGTTAGCGCAGATGATTTGTCATCAGGTGATGCCGAGACCTTGATCTCTTCTGCTATTGCAGGTTTGAACTCTGATGATATTGAGAGTTTCCAAATTCTTAAGGATGGTAGTGCAACTTCTATCTATGGTGCTCGTGCTATGTCGGGTGTGATCGTTGTAACCACTAAGAAAGGTCGCGCAGGTCAGGCACATATAAACTACTCTGGTGAGTTTACCACTCGTTTGATTCCAAGCTATAGCGATTTTAATATCCTGAACTCACAGGAGCAGATGGGTATCTATAAGGAAATGCGCGATAAGGGTTGGTTGAATTATTCTGATGTGCTTAATGGTAGCGACTATGGTGTTTATGGTAAGATGTATGAACTTATCAATACCTATAATCCAAAGACTGGACAGTTTGCTCTTGCTGCTACCGATGAGGCTAAGAATGCATATCTTCAGCAGGCAGAGTTCCGTAATACCAACTGGTTCAGCGAACTTTTCTCTGCTTCTTTGGTTCAGAATCACTCTATCAGTATGAGTGGTGGTACAGAAAAGACTAACTACTATGTGTCAATGAGTGCTATGCTTGATCCAGGATGGTATAAGAAGAGTGCTGTTGAGCGTTACACATTTAATGCAAATGCTACTCATCGCATTTTGAATAACCTTTCACTTAACTTGATTGGTGGTGCTTCTTACCGTAAGCAGGAGGCTCCAGGTACTATTGCGCAGGATGTTGATGTTGTTTCTGGTAATGTTAAGCGTGATTTCGATATCAACCCATATTCATACGCTTTGAACACCTCTCGTGCATTATCTCCATATGAGTATTACCAAACAAACTATGCCCCATTCAATATCTTGAATGAGTTGGAACAGAACTATATTGATATGAATGTTGTTGATGCTAAGTTCCAGGCACAGCTCAACTATACTCCTATCAAAGGACTTGATCTTTCTGCTTTAGGTGCTATTCGCTATATCCAGACATCACAGGAGCATTATATAAAAGAAGGTTCCAATCAGGCTATGGCTTATCGTGCAATGGATAATAAGATTATTCGTGACGAAAATAAATATCTGTATGATGACCCAGACTCACCATACGAATTGCCTATTAGCGTATTGCCAAAAGGTGGTTTGTATCAGCGTACAGACAACCGTATGATTAGTCAGAATTTCCGTTTGCAGGCAAACTATAGCACAACACTCAATAAGGTTCATTATATCAATGCACTGGCTGCTATTGAGGCTATGGGTATTGAGCGTGAACGCACATTCTTCAATGGTATTGGTATGCAATACGAGAATAGTGAGTTGCCTTTCTACACCTATAAGTTCTTTAAGAAGAGTGAGGAACAAAACTCTCGTTATTATAGTATGAATAATACATGTTCTCGTACAGCAGCCTATCTTGCAAATGCTACCTATAGTTATAAGCAGAGATATACTCTGAATGCTACATATCGCTATGAGGGTTCTAACCGTATGGGTAAAGACCGTAGTGTAAGATGGCTGCCTACCTGGAATATTGCAGGTATGTGGAATGCTCACGAGGAGTCATGGTTTGGAAGCACTTTCAAAGGCTACCTTTCTCATTTGACTACTCGTATGTCATATTCTCTTACAGCTACTCCTGGTCCTGACGGATATACCACATCAACAGCTATTTTTGAGGCATATAATCCATATCGTATATCTGCTTCAGATAAGGAGTCTGGTAGTAAACTAAAGCAACCAGGTAATGATGATTTGACTTATGAGAAGAAACACGAGTTTAACGTTGGTGTTGATGCAGGTTTCTTCAATAACCGTGTCAATGTTGAATTTGCTATGTATTGGCGTAACAACTTCGACTTGATTGGTGCTGTTATTTCTCAGGGGCTTGGTGGACTTCATGGTAATGTCGCATCAATGAAGTCTCATGGTGAAGAATTGACTATCAGTACAACAAATATCAAGAAACGTGATTTCTCTTGGAGCACAAACTTCATATATTCTCACAATACTACAGAGATTACAAAACTGGAATCTCGTAGTAGTGTTATGGAACTTGTAAGAGGTCTTGGATTTATCGAAGGCTATCCTGCTCGTGCTATATTCTCAATTCCTTTTGTTGGCCTTACAGAAGAAGGTCTTCCTGTAGTTATCAATGAAAAAGGTGAAGCAACAAGTAATGATATCAACTTCCAAGAGCGCAAACAAATTGATTTCTTGAAGTATGAAGGTTCTGCTGATCCAAAATATACTGGTTCTTTAGGAAACATATTTACCTATAAGAACTTCAAACTCAATGTGTTCATCACTTATCAGTTTGGTAGTGTAGTTCGTCTTGATGATGTTTTCTCAGCAAGATATAGTGATCTTACATCAATGACAAAGGAATTTAAGAATCGTTGGATGGTTTCTGGTGATGAGAAGAAAACCAATGTTCCAGCTATTATGACCAAAGCGCAATATACTCAGGATCGTACTTTGCGTTATGGTTACAATGCTTATAATTTCTCGGATGTAATGATTGCCAAGGGCGATTTCATTCGTATGAAAGAGGTTTCTCTCTCTTACGACTTCCCTAAGACATTTGTAAAGAACACTCCATTCTCAAATCTTTCTTTGAAACTTCAGGCTACCAACCTCTTCCTTATCTATGCAGATAAGAAGTTGAATGGTCAGGACCCTGAGTTCGTAAATGCAGGTGGTGTTGCGGCTCCTATGCCAAAGCAGTTTACTTTAACAGTTAAATTCGGATTGTAATCATTATGAAGAAATATAATAAATACATATATATAGCAGCCTTAACCCTATCTGTAGGCTTGAGTTCTTGCGATAGCTATTTGGATAAGTTGCCAGATAGACGTATGGAACTTAAAAAACTGGATGATGTAAAAGGCTTATTACTTTCAGCTTATCCAGATAAGCATCCTGCTTATCTGTTGGAAATGTATTCTGATAATACCGACTATAACAAGAATCCAAGTTGGTCGGAGGCTGATTATTTCCAAGGTGAAGCATATAAATGGGCTGATATTACAAGTATGGGTAATGATGAGTCTCCACAGGAACTTTGGAACTCAAGTTTTGTAGCATTAGCTTCAGCTAATCAGGTATTAGACTATTTTGAGACATCTGGTGATGCAGAAGATGATGAAGCTAAAGAGGTTATTGCCGAGGCTCGTCTTTGCAGAGCTTATACAATATTCTGTCTTGCAAATGTGTTCTGTGAAGCTTATGACAAAACAACAGCTTCCTCTAAGTTAGGTTTGCCTTATATCTCAAAACCAGAAACAAAGATAGGTGTAACCTATGAGCGTGGAACATTGGAAGAGCTTTATAAGAATATTGATTCTGATATTCAGGCTGGTCTTGCTAATATAGGAAACAATTATGCTCATCCAAAATACCATTTCACAAAGGTTGCTGCAAATGCTTTCGCTGCTCGTTTTTATCTTTATTATCAGCAGTATGACAAAGCTATAAGTTGTGCAACAGCGGCTTTGGGTGACAACCCTTCTATTTTTCTTCGTGACTGGAAGAGCTTTAATAAGCTTTCTTCAAATGGTCAGATTGCTCCTAATGCTTATGTTAACTCTGGTGTGAAAGCCAATTTCCTTTTACAGGCATCATATTCGGAATGGGGAGCAATATATGGTCCTTATGGTTATGCTAATAAATATGCTCATGGTCGTGTGATAGCAGAGAATGAAGATATTCAGGCTAAAGGTCCATGGGGAGCAAATAGCAGTATGGGTTATACAGTATGGCATAATAGTTCTCTTTCAAAGTATTTTATCAATAAAATACCTTATTCTTTTGAGATGACTGATGTTCAGGCACAGATAGGTTTTGCTCACAGCACTCTTCCTGTGTTCACAGCTGATGAGACTCTTCTTGTAAGAGCAGAGGCAAAGGCATTGAAAGGTGATTATGAAGGAGCTGTTGAAGACTTGAATACAGAACTTAATGCTTATTCTGGTGGAAAATATTCTGTAACTCTTGAGCAAATTAAGTCTTTCTATAGCAATTTGGCTTACTATACTCCAGAGGCTCCAACATCTCGTAAGGCTTTCAATACTAAGTTTACAATAGAACCAACTACTCAGGAACCATTGCTGCAGTCAATACTTCTTTTGCGTCGTGTTCTCACTTTGGGTGAAGGTTTGCGTATGCAGGATGTTAAGCGCTACGGAATAGTAATCTATCGTCGTACCGTTAGTGAAAGTGCTGCGATTCTTGATGTTACAGATACGTTGAAAGTTGATGATCCTCGTCGTGCAATTCAGTTGCCTCAGGATGTAATCACAGCAGGACTTGAAGCTAATCCAAGAACAAAATAATGAAAGTTATGAGAAAGATATATTATTTGCTTTTTGCGCTCGTTTTAGGGTTCAGCTTTGCTTCTTGCTCTAATGATCCTGCCAACGACGCATCTATATTTAATACATCAACACCACAACGTGACGAGTTGTCACAATGGTTGATTGATAATTTCACTTACCCATATAATGTTACTTTTATGTATAAGTGGGATTATATAGAGACTGATTATAAATATAATCTGCTTCCTGCAGATTCAGCTAAGTCGGCTAAGTTAGCTATGCTTACCAAACATCTTTGGTATGATGCCTATGCAGAGGTAGCTGGTGCTGATTTTATCAAGACATACACTCCTCGAGTTATTACCTTGATTGGTTCTGGTGCATATAATAGCGAAGGAACAGAGGTTCTTGGTACAGCAGAGGGTGGCTATAAAGTTGTTCTCTATAAGGTGAATAGTTTGACAGATGAAACAATTAAGGATTATGCTACCCTTAATTACTATTATTTCCACACTATGCACCATGAGTTTACTCATATTCTCAATCAGAAGAAACCTTATGATACCTCTTTTGATTTGATTACAGAGAGCGACTATGTGAGCGGTGACTGGTATCAGAAGAGTCAGTCGGCAGCTTTGAAACTGGGTTTTATTTCTCCTTATGCTATGTCTGAACCATTAGAGGATTTTGCAGAAATGGCATCTTACTACATTACACTCTCTGAGGATGAATGGAATAGTAGAATTTCTGGTGCAGGAACAACAGGTAAGGCAATAATTGCCGAGAAGTTAGCTATCGTGCGTGCTTATTTCCAGGATTCATGGGGCTTTGATCTTGATGAGTTACGTGATGTTGTGAATCGTCGTGGTTCAGAAATTAGTAAACTTGATTTGGAACACTTAAATTAAAGAGCAATGGTAAAATATTTATATAAGACACTCCTCTTGCTTGCAGTATTCTCGCTTTCGTCATGTTTGCATGATAACAACGAGCTTTTTGAACAGTCTGCAGCAGAGCGTCTGAGCAGTACTATTAGTAATGAAAAGAAACTGCTCCAGGATGCTCCTAACGGATGGGTTTTCCATTATTTCACAGGTGAAGATTACACTGGTTTTGGTGTTACTCATCTTGTGAAGTTTGGAAAAGATGGTAAGGTAGAGGCTGGTGGTGAGCTAACTGGTGGTGACGAAACCTATCGTTCAAGCTACGATATTGTAGCCAGTCAGGGACCTGTTCTTACTATTAACAGTCTTAATCCTGTCCTTCATAATTTCTCAGCTGTAACAATTGATGATGTGGATGGTGATCAGGGTGATTTTGAATATGTGATTCTTAATGCTACTCCTGATACCATTCAGTTGAAAGGTTTGAAGTGGCATAATAAGATGTTGATGACTCGTCTTCCTGAGAATATAACTTGGCAAGAATATACCGATCAACTTAATAAAATTATAAAGAATATACCTACACGCTATAAGGTTAAGAAGAATGGTGTGGAAGTTGGTGCTATGCTTGTATCTAAAGGCTCTCGTCATACTTATGTTTCGTTTGCCGACGATGAAGAAGATTTCGATATATCTTATGCCTATACCAACGAGGGTATTTTGTTTAGTACTCCAGTAGAAAAGGACGGTGATGTCCTTAACCAGTTCCTGAAGTATGACGAGGCTACAGCTTCTCTTGCGACTGTTGATCAGTTGGGTAACAAATGGGAGTTTGAAGGTGTCATCGGTCCAGAGTACGTTGTGTCTGTTATTGGAACATCTTCTATTGGCTTGGCTGATGCTGCTGGTTCTAAGACTTATAATGTGAACATGCTCGATAAGTTCCAGTTCTCTACTTCTGCTGATTGGCTTACTGTAAGTGTTGAAGGTAAAGAACTCAAGTTTAATGCTACAGCTAACGAGGCAGGTAGTCCACGTTCTGCATGGGTTTACATTACTAACGAGAATGGTAAGGATTCTGTTTCTGTTACTCAGGTTGAGTTGAATGATCTTATCGGTTCTTACACTCTGAAGTATGTTCAGAAGGGTGTGGCTAAGTCAACTACAGCAACAATTACAAAGGGTACAGATGGAAATCCTATATTGAAGGTGTTGATAAGTATTTATCCTCAGACTGTAAATATGACTTGGGATCCAGAGACCGCAACATTCAATATGCCTTCTGGTCAGGTGACAGGAAAGTATGGTTCTTATTCTGTAGGTGTAGGTCTTGTTGATGAGGCAGGTTCTTATTCAACCTCTTACCTTGAAGGTTATAATGCAACGCTTTATATATCTGCATTTGATGGAACAAGTATTTATTTCGGAGGCGACTTTGAAGGAATACCTGTAAGTGGTATTGGTTTCTGGGCTTACGATTCAACAGAACATAGTTACGATAGTTTGCTTGGTTATCTGATGCTTGGTCGTGATGCAGTATTAATCAAGAATAATTAATTTGAAAAGCAAAATGAAAAAGTTTATCAATATAGCTCTTTTCTTCATGGGATGTCTTTTGGTGACATCCTGTGGAGAGGATAATACCGAGGTACCTCTTCATGGCTTGACAGTTTTGGCTTCTGAAACTAATTTCGGCCCTTTAGGTGGTACGAACAAGATTGCTGTGGCTGATCAGGCTGTTAAGGTGTATTCTCCTGCAGACTGGTTGTCGGTATCGGCAGCAGGAAGTGAGATTTCTGTAACGGCTTCAGAGAATAATGCTCTTACCTCACGTCATTCTACTGTTGTTATCAAGTCTTCAGAACTTGATTCAACTATTGTCAGTGTGTCTCAGACAGGTAAGGTGCTCAGCGTGACTGGCATGCCAAAGGCTGTTAATGTAGAAAATGCTGGTGCAACTTTGGAATATGAGGCTAATGCTAATAGTCCTCTTCAGCTCACATGTGATTCTTCTTGGGCACAGGCTTCTTATGCTAAAGGCAAGATTTCTATTGATGTTGCAGAAAACAATTCTGGTCATCTGCGCTCTTGCTATGTGAAATATAGCAATGGTCTCGTGAAGGATTCTGTTTATGTAGTACAGTATAATCTTGAGGAAAACATTCTTGGAAAGTATATCCTTCAGGGTATTGATCCTACTAATCCTACTAATGGCAAATATCCTACATTAACCTTTAATTCTGAGCTTGTTAAGAATGGCTCAAAAATTGAACTTAAGGTTGATGCTTTTGGTGGATTGACAATTCCTGTTACTTTCGAACCTTCATATCCTTATATCAAGATAGATGCTGGTTCTTGGATAGGCAAATACTATGATAGTTATCTTGCTTTGTTCCTTGTTAATGAGAATGGTTATTTCACCCATAGTAATTCTTACTACCTTGAAGGTCTTGTTGGCTATAGTGCAAAGTATTCTAAAAAGGATGATAGACTTGAAGGTACTGCTCTTATGTTTGTTGGTTCATCTGGTTATTCTTATCTCAATATCGAATCTTATATGGAGCAAGAATATACTTCTGACTATGATGAGGGTTCTGTTTTGCAGCTAGCTAATATGGGGCTTTACCGTTTGAAGGATCAGACAACTCACGAATAAATACTCTTTTGCTGAATATTAGCTCCGAGAATCACACTCTTATGTGTGGCTCTCGGAGTTTTTTATTTATCCTTGTCTCGATTAGGGTTAAAATGATTTCTTGCAGGCGAAGAGGGCTTTTACGAACCATGACAGACAGATGAGGCGAACAACGAATGGTGCTTCAACAGGGAAGGCGGTTATTACAAAGGCTGCTTGAGCATTCAAGAGTAAGAGTGTTTGCTTAGTGCTTACCTTACGCTCAAGAACCATAGAATAGTAGGCTGACAGCCAGTGGACTGGTTTCATAGCGGTGTTAACAATACTCTTGATAGTTTCAATAGTATTCTTTGTGCTCTTGTTGCTTAAAGCAACTTCTGGTGTTAGGATAGAAATATTTTTTTCCATAATAATATGTTTTTGATTCAATTTTCTGTGTGCAAAGTTATCTGTAGTTGTGGAAGTAAAATTTCCACGTGTACTTTTGAATTGTTAAAAGTGTTAACGGTTAAGATGTATTAACAATTCAGCTCGTTTTTTTGTTATTCAAGCATTACTTTTGCATCAAAATAGATATTGATTTATGTTAGAACCACATTTTTATCTTGATAAAATAGAGGCTGGTTGCGACGAGGCTGGCAGAGGTTGCCTTGCAGGAAGCGTGTATGCAGCAGCCGTTATTTTGCCTAAGGACTATAATAATCCTGATCTTAATGATTCTAAGCAACTGACGAAGAAAAAACGTTATGAACTACGTGAACAGATAAAGCATGATGCTGTTGCGTGGGCAATAGGAGTGGTAACACCTGAGGAAATAGACAAGATAAATATTCTGCATGCCAGTTTTCTGGCTATGCACAGGGCTATAGCTGCGCTTAAGGTGGCTCCTGAGGCTTTGATTATTGATGGTAACCGTTTTGACCAGTTTTTCCCTTCTGCTCCTGAACGCTTGTTGAAATCACGTTCTACACAAGGGATAGAAAGTAAGGCTCTTCCACATACTTGCGTCATCAAGGGTGATGGAAAATATCAGTCGATAGCTGCAGCCAGTATTCTTGCTAAAACTTATCGTGACGATTATATGGAAGAACTTGCCAAAGAGTATCCTTATTATGATTGGGCAAGCAACAAAGGCTATCCAACCAAGAAGCATCGTTTGGGTATAAAGGAGCACGGCGTAAGCCCTTATCACAGAAAATCGTATAATCTACTCGGAAGTGAAGAACTGTCGTTAGACTTCAAAGATTAATCGCTTATGGAGGCATTGCACAAAGAGCTTAAATTAATTCTAACACTTGTTGACGGAACCTCATATACAGCGCAAGAGTTGTGTGAGAAAATTAATGTAACCCGCCGACAACTATACAACTATCTTCATTCCTTTACCGATCAGGGCTTTTATATTATAGAAGAAGATCATCGCTATAGAATGGATGTTCGTTCGCCATTCTTTAGAATGTTGACAGATCTTGTTAACTTTAATGAGGCTGAAGCAACCTTTCTGCATGGGCTTGTTGCTGCCAACGATCAGAATAATCCTATGGTAAGTACCATTAGGCGCAAGCTTGAAGTGTATTATAACTTGCGCTTTTTTACCGATGAGAAATATCATGCTCAGGCGGTTGCTAATTATTCAAAGCTTAGCGAAGCAATTTCACATAGGAAAGTGGTTTGTTTGCAAGGCTATTCTTCTCCACATAGCCGAACCGTTTCTGATAGAATTGTAGAGCCTTTTATGTTTTTCAATAGCAATATGGATGTTCGCTGTTACGAGTTATCGTCTAAGCAGAACAAAACATTTAAGCTTTTGCGTATATCTTCAGTTGAAATCTACGATACACCATGGATAAACAGCAGAAAGCACAAGAAAGTATTTACAGATATTTTCCAGTTTAGTGGCGAAAAGAAATATGCTATTACTCTAAGAATGGGTATTCTCTCTCATAACCTTATGATAGAAGAATATCCACAAAGCGTGTGTTTCTTTGAACAAGAAGATGAGTGTCATTGGTTTCTGCATCTTGATGTGGCAAGCTATATAGGAATAGGTCGTTTTATTCTTGGGTTGTATGAAGATATAGAGGTGCTTGGAGACAGAGGATTGAAGAAATATCTGTCTGAGAAAATTAAAAAGTTCCGTAAGTTATAATTTGAAAGCAATACTTAGGTTTTGGGAATCACTTTGAACACTAAAAGGCGCATTAATATACAAATTGTATTCGTTAAAAACTCTGTTTTTGGTTAATTATTGTTTAAAAATGCAGTTTTAACAAACTGTTTTTTGTTAACGCCATATAAATAGGTTAATTTTGCACCCCGCGTAAAACAGAGAGAGGTAATTTTTTGAAAATTACGTGTTTATTACGAGAAAAAAAGATTTAAAAATAATAATTAATTTTAGAGAGATTTTATGGTAAAAAGACTAACAATGTTGTTAGCCAGTCTCTTCCTTGTCTTGGGAGTGGCTTTGGCTCAAACACAGGTGTCTGGTTACGTAACCTCTTCAGAGGATGGCGAGCCAGTAATTGGTGCTTCCATTAAAGTCGTTGGTACAAGTACAGGTACAGTTACTGATGTTGATGGAAAATTCTCACTTTCAGTTTCTTCTAACGCCCAGCTTCAGGTATCATACATCGGTATGGTAACCAAGACTGTTAAGGCAGCAGAAAACATGAAGATTGTTCTTGACCCAGACAACAAAACCCTTGATGAGGTAATGGTTGTTGCTTACGGTACATCAAAGAAATCTTCGTTTACAGGTTCTGCGCAGAATGTTGATAGCAAGAAATTGGAACTTCGTCCTGTAACAACGGTTACCAAGGCTCTTGATGGTAACGTAAGTGGTGTTCAGATGACAACAGGTTCAGGTCAGCCAGGTTCTGATCCTTCTATTCACATCCGTGGTTTCGGTTCTATCAACGCCTCAAGCAGCCCTCTTATTGTTGTTGATGGTATTCCTTATGATGGTAGTTTGGCTAACATCAATCCATCTGATATTGAACAGATGACAATCCTCAAGGATGCAAGTGCAGGGGCTCTTTATGGTGCTCGTGGTGCCAATGGTGTTGTGATGATTTCTACCAAGAAAGGTAAGGATGGAAAGGCACAGGTAACATGGCGTTCTACTGTGGGTTGGTCTAATCGTGCTACAAAACGTTATGAGCAGGTTGATCAAAAAGAGTATGTGCAGTTGGTATATGAAGCTCTTCGCAATGAAGCTTACGGGCAAGGTAAGACTTGGGAAGAGGCAGAGGCTTATGGTCGTGAGAATTTAAAAAATACTCTTGGTGGCGAGTCATATAATCCTTTCAAGAACTACACTTGGGATACAATCATTAACAAGACAACAGGTCAGGTTCAGGAAGATGCTGTTTCAGCATGGAACGAGAATTGGATGGATGCAGTTGAGAACAAGAACGCTTTCCGTCATGAGCATCAGTTGTCTATCAACGGAGGTTCAGACAGGACAAAGTATATGCTTTCTTTGGGTTATCTGAATGAGGATGGTACTTTGAAGACGACAAACTTCCAGCGTTATACCGGTCGTGTGAATGTTGATAGCAAGATTACTGATTGGTTTAGTGCCAACATGGGTTTGAATGTAGGATATTCTGTTTCAAACTTCAGTAACTATACAGGTTCTTCAAACTCAAACGTATGGTACACAGCACAGTTTGTAAATCCTTTGTATCCTGTTTATCTAAAGGATGCTAATGGTAATACCATTTATAAGAATGGTGAGGCGGAACTTGACTGGGGTGAAGTAAAGACAAATGGCGATGTTCGTCCTGGTTCTTTGTCTGATTTTAGTTCTCTTGGTATGCTTCTTCTTGACAAGACCGAGGCTTTGCGTGATGTAGCAGGTATGCGCTCAGGTTTGGTTTTCGGAGGCGACAAGGATAATTTTGGTTGGCTAAAGGGTGTAAAACTTGCCCTTAACTTCGGTTTTGACTATAACAACCGTAACAATTCAGATCGTATGAATTCTGAGCATGGTAATCAGGCATCAGCTGGTGGTTTGCTTACAAAATATGAGTCTCGCACTCAGAGCTACACTTTCAACCAGTTGCTTACTTGGACTCGTGATTTTGGAAAGCATAATTTTGATTTCCTTGTTGGTCATGAGTATTATGCTTATACCTATAAGTATCTCATGGCTCGTCGTTCAGGTCTTATGGATGGTATCGACGAACTCTCTCCTGCATCTACCTTAAAGGGTGGCACCTCATATTCTTATGATTATCGTATCGACTCTTATCTGAGTCGTTTCAACTATACATACGATGATAAGTACTATCTTTCTGCTTCTTTGCGTCGTGATTCTTCTTCTCGTTTCAAGAAAAACCATCGTACAGGAACATTCTGGTCTATTGGTGGAAACTGGCGTGTTTCTCAGGAGAAATTCCTCAAAGACGTAAGATGGATAGACAATCTGTCTATGAAGATGAGTTATGGTGAGCAGGGTAATGATAATATCCTTGATTCAGATGGTAATTCACGTTATTATCTGTGGCAGGGGCTTTCAAGCACAAGCTATTCAAACGCTAATGCTGTAGGTACTTTGGTTTCTACATTGGAGAACTCTAATGTTACTTGGGAGAAGAATGGTAACTTTAACGTTGGTGTTGAGGGCTCATTCTTAGATAATCGTATAAAGGCAAGTGTTGAGTATTATTATCGTAAGACTACCGATATGCTTCTTAGCTATCCAATGGCAGTATCAACAGGTTTTACTGGTTATGATGCTAATGTTGGTAATATGCGTAATACAGGTGTTGAACTTGAAATTAGCGGTACTCCTGTTCGCACAAAGGATTTCAGTTGGACACTCACATGGATGGGGTCAACCATTAGCAATAAGGTTACAAAACTTACAGAGCAGACCGATCAGATTCTTTCAGGTAGTTACATCACAAAGGTAGGGTTGCCTTACAATTCATTCTATATGAGTAAGTCTGCAGGTGTTGATCCGGAAACAGGTAAGCAGCTCTTTTGGGCATATGAAAAGGATGCGAATGGTAATATCACCAAGGAGTATGTCACTGACAATATGAGTGTGGCAAGTAGCTGTCGTTACGAAATGGGTTCTCGTATTCCTGATATCTATGGTAGTATTGGTACTACTCTTACTTACAAGAATTTCGATTTGTCAATTCTTACTTCATATTCTATTGGTGGTAAGATCCTTGATGGAGTTTATTATGGTGATATGAATCTTGCTTATATTAGCAATGGTTTGCACAAGGATGTTCTTCGTCGTTGGCAGAAACCAGGTGATGTTACAGATGTTCCTCGTATGCTTATTCATGAATCAACATTGGTTCTTGATCGTTATCTCTTTGATGCGTCTTATTTCTCTATCAAGAACATCACTCTTACCTACACCTTGCCAAAGAGCGTAACTAATTCTATTGGTTTGAATGGTGTACGTGTGTTCTGTTCAGCTGATAACCTCGCTTTGTGGTCACATCTTGATGGTATGGATCCACAGTATAACTTCTCTGGTGGTACAGGCTATGGTTATGCAGGTAACAAGACATGGACCTTGGGTCTAGAAGTTAATTTCTAATTCAATAAAGAAAGGAAAAAAAATGAAATCAATATATAAGTTTGCACTTCTCGGTCTGCTGACATTAGGAATTTCTTCTTGCTCAGAAGACCAGTTGGAGACAACTCCTTCAACCTCTGTAGATACAGAGCAATTGATGGGGTCAACTTCAAAGGCAATAGCATCTCTTAACGGTATATACCGTATGCTCTATTCTGTTGGTTATACAAGTGGATGGGAGAGCGAAGAAATGGGTATTACAGCATTTAATCATGTTGCAGATCTCATGGGTGAGGATCAGATTCAGCAGTCATCAGGAAGTGGATGGTTTTATTATGACTATCTCTACATGGTAAAGAGCGACTATACTCATAATGCAGGTCGTCCTTATGGTACATGGAACTTCTTCTATACCATCATTTCTAATGCTAACTATCTTATCGCAGCAGATGATACTATGGTTGGTGAGGAAAAAGATAAAAACTATATCGTAGGTCAGGCTTATGCTTTGCGTGCACTTGGTTATTTTTATCTCTCACAGTATTATGCACAAACAATTGTAGGTCATGAGGATGATCCTTGTGTTCCTCTTTATACAGAGCCTACTACTAAGGAAACAAAGGGTAAAGGACGTGCTACTAATGCTGCGGTATATGCTCTTATTGATAGTGATATTACTGCGGCTATCGAGAAACTATCTCATGCAAAGACAACACGTGATTCTAAGTCACATTTAGGTCTTGCCGAGGTTTATGGCCTTGCTGCTCGTGTTGCTCTTGTTGAAGAGAAGTGGAAGGATGCAAAGAAGTATGCTGAACTCGCAATCGATGGTGCACAGAAAGAAGGTCTTGAGATTACGGAGGTGAATAATTTCCTTGGCGTTAATAATGCTGCCAGCAAGAATGTGATGTGGGGTCTTAAGATTGTTGCCGACCAATCACAGGCCCTTGCAAGTTATTTCAGTCATATGGATGCCAGTGCAGGTAAGTATGGTGCAGCTGCTCGTGTACAGATCAACCGTGAACTTTATGATTCAATGGATGCCACCGATGCTCGTCGTGTTTGGTGGAATCCAAAAGATAGTCATAATAAGTCAAATGGTTATCAACAGGAGAAATTCAAGTTCTCTAACCAATCAACATACGAGGGTGATTACGTTCTTATGCGTGTCGAGGAAATGTATCTTATTAAGGCTGAGGCTCAATGTATGCTCGATGACAACGAGGGTGCACAGGCTACGCTTAATGAGTATATGAAGACACGTGTGGCTGATTATAACTGTACAAAGACAGGTAAGGCTATAGCCGAGACTTCTGATCCAGCAAAGGCTACAGGCTCGCTTCGTGAGGAGATTATTAACCAGCGTCGTATTGAGTTGTGGGGTGAGTTTGGCCGTCTGTATGATCTTCGTCGTCTTCACCAAGGCGTTTATCGTTCTGTAGAACAGGGACATTCTGCAGCGGCCGTTTACTATGCTTCTGGTACAGAAGATCCAGAGAATACTCGTTGGTTGATGACTATTCCACAATCAGAGTTTGATGGTAATTCAGCTCTTGATCCTGTTAAGGATCAGAATCCAATGAACTAAAGAGTAAATCGCGATTTATCGCTAATTATATCGTGAAGAGGATGTGCCAATGGTGCATCCTCTTTTTTGTTGTTAACGTTAAGCTTGAATCATAAAACATATATTTCCTTCCTTTTATCTTTAAATACTTGTAAGTTTCAAAAAAAAATATTTTATTTGTAGCAGAATAATCTGCTTTGATTTAAGCAAAGCTTTGAATTTGATATTTATTGCATTAAACTACCTAAACAACAGTTTAACTATAGAAAGGCGATTATATGGTTGGACGGATTATTATATGTTGTCTGTTTTTTGCCTTGAATGTAGCAGGGCAAGAAGTTAATAGAGATACTGTGCTTATACATGAGAATAAGCATAGTTTGAAGAATCAGCTATGCTTATGCCCGTGTGTCATTGGGTGTAAGATTATAGAGCGTTTATAAGAAGTCATTAATAATTAAAAACAGATTGGTATGAAAAAGTTTTTTATGACGTTTGTATCGGTGCTTTACTGCACGTTGGCGATGACAATGTTTATCGCATGTTCAGAAGATGATAATTCTGGAGGTGTTGTACCAGGGGTTGACAGCAGAATTGTTGGCAATTGGTGTTCGAAAGTTACGGGTATGACCTATGCAAAATGGAACTATGGTGATGCTTGGCAGAATACAGAATTCGAAGCTGATGGTACGGGTAGCACTCGTATTTATTATACTGTTGAAAATGATGCTGTGGGATGTGAAAAGATTGATTTTACATATACGGCATCGTCAACAGGTGATCTTGTTATGACACCTAAGGATCGCGAGAAGATGAAGGCAAAATGGCAGGTTGTTGGTGATGAACTTCGATTAGGTGATGGAGAATCTATCAGTTTGAAGTTTGAAAAAACACCCAGCGCTATGGCCAATAAGTTTGATACATGGAGTAAAGATGAGGAGATGTACGAAGTGCCAAAACCTGCAAAGTACACAGTGTTTGTTTATGGCAATGCTGGTGGAGAAATGGATAATGTCATAGAGTTTGGCTTTTGGGAGAGAGTAAAACAATACCTTACAGATCACGATAATGTTCGTGTTGTATGCTTGTACAAGTATGGTAAAGATGAGGTGAAAGGAGATGTTCACAGCTTCACAGGCAAATATGCTGAGCCTGGTGATATCGTGTGGTTTGAACTTACAGATAAGACCGACCTTAATAAGATTCGTGAAGACGGAATGCAGGCTATTGGTATGGGTGAGGAAGCTAAGAAATTGAAGATTTGCGACCCTAACACACTTCGTATGTTTTTAGAGTTTAGTAGTCTTGCTTGTCCTGCTGATGATTATGTGTTTGCAATATGGGGACATGGTAGTGGCTTTGATCCAATGAGTGATGTGCCAGGTAAATATCAGGTGCTTCAAAGTCGTGGTGTGATGACTGATGAATGGGTTAATGATGAATGGATGGACATGTATGAAATTTATGATGCACTACAGGCTGCAGGAATAGAACGATTGAATACTTTGCTTTTCCACAACTGCTTTATGGGCAATATAGAATCGTTGACTCAGGCAAGAACTTTTGCCGACTACATCTTAGCCTCTGGTCATATGCTTAGCAGCGATGGTATTTTGCTTACAGAGTTTGTTAGAGGCTTAGTTGAGACTGGTAATGCAGAAAGTGCAGGTGGACTGATGTTTGAACGCTCAACACCATCATGGCAGAATGGTTATATGGAAGACGCTGAACCTGGAGAGTTTCCTAATGGTGACTATAAGATGATTCGCACCGACAAATTTGATGATATCATCAGTGCCGTAAAGGATTTGTCGGATAGAATTATTGCTCTTTATCCTACCCGGAAAGATGCCATAGATCGCGCTTCTGGAAAGGTTTACCGTTATCATAAATATTTGTATCCGCATGTGTATCCTTTCTTTGATATCGCGGACTATGCTCATAAGCTTGCCCAGGAAACAGAGGATATTCAATTGGCGTCAATATCAAATGCTATAGACGATGCCTTTGAAGAGGCATTTGTTCACTATCGTGATGTTAATAACAGTAACCAGCATCTGAATCATTATACTTTGAGTGTTTGTCTTCTTGATAAAGACTATTATAATTTTGACTATAAGACAGCAAATCCAGGTAAGAACATACTTAGCAACTTCAACGAAGGTTATGAAAAATGTGATTTTCATAAGCTGACAGGATGGGGCAATTGGCTTAAAATAAATGAAAAGATACTTACCACCAATCCGCAGAATGGTAGCGGAGGTCAGTTGGCAGAATAGAGAATTTAATTCTTTACTAAAGTTTCGCAAGCGAATTATTTTACTTGAGATTTTAAAAAGAAGAAAAT
>R26__coassemble_385_pt1 | contig 27855 bp, 11 predicted proteins | sample R26__metabat2_low_PE_011 | metagenome-assembled genome bin R26 | reverse complement strand
ATAAGAGAAGCTGTTTTTGAAATGAAGCTGCTCTACTGGATGAATGTCGATAGATGCTTCTGCTCCAAGCAGACGTGCATCGCCTTGCTGGAACCGATAGGTTGGCAAGTCTTCGGTAACCACATCGTTTAGTCTGGCACTATAGATATAGTTGTCGATGAAGCTGGCAAAAAGTTGTAGCTGCAAAGAGGCGATTGACGAAGAGAAATCCCATCCGCAATCAATCTGCCAACTATGTTCGGCTTTAAGATTGTTGCTACCCAGTTCATAGCGCATAGTTCCCTCGTGCTCGCCATTTGAAGCAAGTTCGCTAAGGTTTGGCGCACGGAAACCACGAGCTAAGTTAAGACGAAGGTTCATATCTGGCGTGATAGAGTAAACGGCTCCTACACTACCTGTAAGGGCGCTGAAAGAACGTGAGAACTTGGTGAAACGATCTTCAAGGGCGAAGCTATGAAGATGACGGTTATCGAAACGAAGTCCCCCGCTAAGATTCCATTTTCCTATTTCGCGTACGGCTGTTGCAAACACGCCGGCATCGAAGAGAACATAAGAAGGAATGAGGTATTCGTCGCCAAGGTTCTCGGAACGCTGATACATTCCCCCTACTCCAGTATTTATTTTCCATCCACACTCGTCTTCGAGCGAATAATGCACATCATAGTTTATGGTGTGAAGACGGAAATCGAGTCCAGCCTCATCAGCCGATTCTTCATATTCCTGACGGCGGTTCTGCTGATAGCCTACAAGAGCCTTCAGCAATCCTTTGCCAAGGAAGAACGAGTTGTCCCAAACAGCCTTGTAATGATGTATCTGCTGGAAAGGAAGAGTTTTGGTATAGGTGTGAGTGTCGCCAATTTCACCTTCGCACATACTTGGTGTGAGGTGATAATAGCTCATGAGAAGATGACTATAGCCCCAGCTGCGGTTTAAGCCGAGCATACCGTTAAGGGCATTCTCTCGGAACTGAGAACCTTGTACATAATTGTCTTTGCTGTTCTTATATTCGTGAGCCATTTTCTGCGACCAACGGAGATTCCACACCACTCCTTGCTTGTTACCTCCGAAACGAAGACTATAATCGAAGAGTCCGTTATTAGTTTGATATTCGGTTGAAGCCGAGGCTACAAGTTTTCCGCTTGCAGGAACTGGATCGCCATGCATGATAACCACTCCCGCCAAAGCATCAGAGCCATACATAAGAGATGCAGGACCTTTGAGCACTTCAACATTATTTATGCTCTGGGCATCAATCTCAATACCATGTTCATCACCCCATTGCTGTCCCTCCTGACGAATGCCATCGTTAACTGTTATCAGACGGTTATAGCCCAATCCACGGATAACAGGCTTTGAGATGCCACTACCCGTTGTTATTTGCGAAATACCAGGTTCGTGAGCAATAGCGTCAATAATATTTGTAGAACTTGTTGCCTGAAGCTGCTGAGAAGTAACAACAGATATTGGTGTTGGCGAGTCTTTCATAAGAGACTGGCCTGTGAGTCCAGTAACCAGAACCTCGCCCAACATAGCGTTGCTTTCTTTCATCACGAAATCAACATGAGTAGTGGTGCTGAGGTCAACCTTTCGAATAATTGTCTGATGACCTAAATAGCTTACCTGAAGAGTTATATTTTTAGCAGGCAGATTATCGAAGGTGAAATCGCCTTGCTCATTAGTTGTTGTTCCCTGACTGAGGGAAGGAATATAAATTGTTACACCTACGAGTGCCTGTCCGTCGATAGCATCTGTAACATGACCTGTGAGAGTTTTCTTTACAACCACAGGTTCAGCTCCCATGCGGGCACAAAGCACCACACAGAGCAATAAAAATAATATCTTTTTCATTAGTCTTTTACTAAAGTTTCGCAAGCTCTGCTTGCTCCGTAGTTATAGGGAGTTAGAAGGAGATAGAAGAAGATATAAGACATTTGCTTTTTGTTGTATTGTCCTCTATCTTCGCCGCTGAAAGCGGCATAACTCCCTTTTACTTCCTTTATCTTCTGAACTTGCTAAAGTTCAGTCTTTTATAACAGCCTCTCCCCTTCCCTCCCCAAAAGGGAAGGGAGTACCAACTACTGTATTTCTACGGTAGATACTCTCTCATCTTTTAAGGATACGAGCGGAGAAGTTTTTATATAAAGTTACACCTATATTATCTCATGTTACTTTCTCTCTGATGCTTTTACCTCGAATTAGAGATAAAAACTATCCGAGAAGAAAATAACCTGAGATAGTTTGCAATTTATGTAATAAGTTTTAACTCTTATTGAAAATCAATAAGCAAGAAAAATGGGTGGTGCACGTCCTAAACGCATCCTAAAGGCATCTCGAAGGCATCTCGAACGATGATAAACTTTAGGAAGGAATAAAAAATGTAATGAAAAAGTAAATACTAACGTGGTTGCTGCTATGAATGGCAAAGAAAGGAACTGACAAAGCAGACAGCCATCAACACCAACCGACTGTTCACCTATGTGTGAATGATGAACATGATGAAGACACTCTACGCACACTTCCGAGCCTTGTTCATCAGCCTTGTGATGATGCAAAGACGAAAGCATGAGCATGGGAATAAACACCGCCAATAGCAATATCGAAGCCCACTTACGCTTATGGTAAAGAGTATTCACGACGCAAAGGTATAATGATTAAAAATAATAGCAATACTATTTTCTTAAAAAAAAAGCTAAAAAAAACTTGCATTTCTCAAAATAAAGTCGTTTCTTTGCGAAAGAAAAATTAACAAAACGAAAACATTATTATTAATCAAGTTTCGTAAACAGCTCAACTTGTGAGGGTATAAGGTTATAAGGTTGTAAGGATTATAAGAATATTGCTAGCATAACTTATATATCAACAGCAACCATAATTCTTTAATTCTGAAGGGAGGCAACTGCATACCTAAAGCCCAAATAAACTGAGCTTGCGAAAGTTTAGTTATTAACTTTAAAAGCTTATGAAAAGACAATTTGTTCTTTTAGGAACGCTTCTGCTATCATGTGCCTTTTCGGGTAGCATTGTGTCTGCAACACCTGAGCCTCAGGCAATTACGCAGAGCACAATCTCAGTAAACGGAACGGTTGTAGATGCAAATGGCGAGCCTGTTGTAGGTGCCAGTATCGCAGAAATTGGTACTACACGTGGTACCGTAACAGACGTAAATGGACACTTCAGTCTGAAAACAGCTCCAGGGGCAAAGTTAAAGATTTCATTCCTTGGATTCAAAACTGTTGAAATTAAGGCTAAAGAGACTATTAAGGTAACAATGGAAGACGACAACGCTCTTCTCGATGAAGTTGTTGTTGTGGGTTATGGTCAGCAAAAGAAGGTGAACCTTACTGGTGCTGTATCAAATGTGGATCTTGAGAAAACCCTTTCTTCACGTCCAGAGCAGGATGTAGCAAAGGCTCTTCAGGGAGCTGTTCCTGGTCTTACCATCTTGAGCAATAATGGTGACCTCGATGCTACTCCAAGCATTTCTATCCGTGGTTTGGGTACTCTGTCAAACAGCCAGAAGTCATCACCTCTTATTATTGTTGATGGCGTGCCTACCGACGACCTCACCATGATCAACGGTAACGACATCGCTACTATCTCTGTATTGAAGGATGCTGCTTCATCAGCTATCTACGGTAGTAGAGCTGCTTTCGGTGTGATTCTTATCACCACAAAGCAGGCTAACAAGGGCGATAGAATACAGGTTAAATATAGTGGACAGTTTGCATGGGACAAGTCAACATTCCTTCCTGATTTCCCAACTGTTCCTGAGCAGCTCGAGGCAGGTCTTCGTGCTAAGAAGAGAGCAGGTGAAAGCACACCAGAGCTCTTCGGTATGTATTTCGACAAACTTCTGCCTTATGCACAGGCTTGGGAAGCACAGCATGGTGGCAAGAAAGGCTATAGCGTGATGCAGCCTTACGAGAGCATGGATAATGTTGGCGACTACTATTTCAACGGTAATCAGCCATTCTACTATGCTAACTATGACATTCAGGACATCTGGTACAATAGTGCAGCTCCATCGCAATCACATAATATCAGCGTAACAGGTTCAAGCGGTAAGACCAGTTTCTACACTGCTTTAGGTTACGACAAGAAACAGGATGTGATGAAGTTTAACCCAGGAAGACGTGAGAGAACAAACTTCACTCTCAACCTGAAGTCTGACGTTACCGACTGGCTCACAGTTGGTGTCAAGACCAACTTCACACGCAGAAACATGAGTTCTGCCGATCCTTGGTCAAACACCTATCAGTATCTATGGCGTTGGGGTTCTTACTTTATCCCATCAGGTATCATGGAGACTGCCGACGGCACACAGTACGACTATCGTGTTGTAGCAGGACAGAAAAATTGTAACCGTAAGGAGTTTGTACACGATATTATTCGTCTCAACGGATATGCTCAGGCACACATCACAAAGGATCTTACCTTTAATGCCGACTTCACATACCAGATTGACAACTTCAACTACAAAGCTTCTAACAGAAGTATCTACGGTATGAACTGGAGCGGTGTAACACCTACTTATATTGTTGCAACAAGCAACTCTGACGCTACACGCTGGAACAGAAAGTCAAACCGTTGGACAGCCAACGCTTACATGAACTATGCTCACAGTTTCAACGAGAAGCACAACCTGAACGTTATGGTTGGTATTAACGGTGAAGACTACACCAGCGACTATTTCTATGCTCGTCGCAAGCAGCTCTATAACGAGGACTATCAGGAGTTGAATCTTGCTTATGGCGATATGGCAAAATCTTCTATCGACAGCAACACAGGTGACCGTGCAAGTGCAGGTTATTTCGGTCGTATCAACTACGACTACAAGGGCATCTACCTTGCTGAGGTCAACGGCCGTTACGATGGTTCAAGCCGTTTCCGCGAAGGCGAGAAGTGGGCTTTCTTCCCAAGTGTTTCTCTGGGTTATCGTTTCACAGAAGAGCAGTACTGGAACAAGTGGCGCGACATCGTGTCAAACGGAAAGTTGAGATTCTCTTATGGTGAGATTGGTAACGAGGCTATCGGCGACAATATGTTCCTCTCAACAACAAGTGCCTATCAGATGAACTGGCTCGATGGAACCACAAAGCTCAACTCATTCTATATGCCTACATGGGTGAACTCACAGCTCACATGGGAGCGCATCCACACAACAGATATCGGTATCGACTTAGGTTTCCTCAACAACGAGTTCACACTCACCTTCGACTGGTACCAGCGTCTCACCAAAGACATGCTTGCTCCAGGTAACGCACTTCCTTCAGCAGTAGGTGCTTCAGCTCCTTATACTAATGCTGGTGAGCTTCGTTCACGTGGTTGGGAACTTACTCTTGCTTGGCGCAAGGAATTCAACAAAGACCTCAGCCTCTACGCTAACTTCTCTATTGGCGACAGCAAGGTTAAGGTTACAAAGTGGAACTCAACATCAAAGATTATCGGTCATACCGGTGAAACATCTTATGCTTACGAAGGCGAAAACTGGGGTGACATCTGGGGCTTTGAAACCGATCGTTACTTCACAGAAGCCGACTTCAACGGTCAGAATGCTGACGGCAGCTGGAACTATAAGGAAGGTGTAGCCGACCAGACAGGTATCCAGATTGGTAAGTTCGTATTCGGTCCTGGTGACATCAAGTACAAAGACTTGAATGGCGACGGTAAGATTGACGGTGGTAAGGGTACTCTTGAAGATCATGGCGACTTGAAGGTTATCGGTAACACCCTTCCAAGATATGAATATAGCTTCCACGTTGGTGGTTCATACAAGGGCTTCGACCTCGACTTGTTCTTCCAGGGTGTAGGCAAGCGCAATATGTGGACACTTTCTGCATTCAACTTCCCATTGATGAGAAATGCCGACCTTGCTCTCTATGCTAACCAGACAAGCTACAACATCTATGATCCTGAAAACAACATCGTGAACATCAGCGAGGGTAATGATTACCCATGCTTGTGGCCAGGTAACGATGTTAAAGGTAATGTAGCAGCACTTTCTGCTGGTGGTGGTTCAAACAACTACTATCCACAGTCAAAGTATCTCATCAACATGTCTTACCTCCGTTTGAAGAGCGTTACATTAGGCTACACTTTACCTAAGAACCTTACTCGCAAGGCATACATCCAGAATGCTCGTGTATATGTAAGTGGTAACAACCTCTTCCTGTTGCACAAGGGTAATGGCAACCTGCCTCTCGACCCAGAAATCAACACAGGTGAAGGCATTGCTAATGGAGGTTGGGGACGTACCATTCCTATCACTCGTTCATGGGCTGTAGGTCTGCAGGTAACCTTCTAATCTATAACATCTAAAAAAAAACAAAAATGAAAAAATCAATTCTATATATCGTCGCTGCATCATCATTAATGCTGGCAAGCTGTGACAGTATGCTCGACAAGAATCCACGCGACACCTTTAGCAATAATCCAGAATTCTGGAATAATGCTGAACAGGTAGCAAGCTACAGCAACGGATTCTATGAGAACTATGTAGGTTATTCTAATGGTTCTACTTATGGCTGGTTCTTTTTCAAGAGTCTGTCTGACGATCAGAACAATCCTGATTTCGATAACTGGACATTCACAACAATCCCTAACACCAGCGCAAACTGGAAAGACAAGTTCACAGCTATCCGTCGTATCAACTACATGCTCGATGGTTTGAAAGGCTCATCACTCTCTGAAAAAACCAAAGCCAACTACGAGGCTATCGGCAGAATGAACCGTGCTTGGATGTACTATCAGCTGGTTAGAGAGTATGGCGATGTACAATGGGAAGAGAACGTTATTCTCGACCCTAACGACGAAGCCGTTTATGGCGAGCGCACAGACCGTGATGTTGTTATGGATAAGGTTCTTGCCGACCTCGACTTCGCTATCGAGAACATCACAACAGCATCAAGCAAGGTACGCTGGAGCAAGGACATGGCTCTTGCTATGAAGAGCGACATCTGCCTGTGGGAAGGTACATTCTGCAAGTATCGCACAGCTGCTGAGAATGGTAAGGCTGCCGATGCTACACGTGCAAAGAAGTATCTTGAAGAGAGTGTGAAGGCTTCTGAGGCTATCATCAACTCAAGAGCATACACCTTGAACGCTACTTACGGAAGCGTGTATAACTCACTCGACCTGAAGAACAACTCAGAGATAATCTTCTCACGTCACTACGAGAAAGACGTGCTCGCTCATGGTCTTCCTGACTACTGCTGCGGTTCAACAACACAGAGAGGTATCAGCAAGGATGCTATTGATGCATTCCTGTTCCTCGACGGAAAACCAAAGGCTACAACTACTCTCGACCCCAATGACAAGGTAGTGAAGAACGAGGATAATAACTATTCTATCGCTCACCTGTTGAAGAACAAGGATAAGCGTCTGAGCGTGCTCATCGACTCTATCGTATGTTACAACGGTCATGGTTGGGTACGTAACGAGCCTTCTCCGGATGGTGCTCTTCCTGCAGAGATGACATCATGCACAGGTTACACTATTAAGAAGTACGACCAGCCTGCATTGCCACTCTACTATCGTACCAACACCACAACATGCTATACCGATGCTCCATTGTACTGGTATGCTGTAATTCTGTTGAACGAGGCTGAGGCAAAGGCAGAGCTTGGTACTATCACAGAGAGCGACCTTGATGCAACCGTTAACAAGTTGCTCAATCGTGCAGGTTTGCCAGCTATGACTCTCACACCAGAAGCCGACCCAGCAAACAACATGAACGTTAGCAACCTCATTTGGGAAATCCGTCGCTGCCGTCGTTGTGAGCTTATGTGCGACAACTGGTATCGTTACTGGGATTTGGTTCGCTGGCATCAGCTTGACAAGCTCGACAGCAACGAACACCCAAATATCAACCGTGGTATAAACCTTACAGGTGCTGACCAGACTGGCGTTAACGTTGACGCAAACGGATATATGATAGCTACATCAGCTACTCGTAGCTTCAATAAGAAGTACTATCTTTATCCTATTCCAACCAACGAGTTGAACCTTAACAAAGATCACATGACACAAAACTTAGGTTGGAATGAATAATAACAGACTTTTAACTTACTTATTAATTGCTGCCGGAGCCATGTGCTCTGGCAGTAATGTTCATGCTCAAATAGTAAAGAACGTAGATAAGCCCTACACAGCCTCAAAGGGATTAGACAATAAACATATTGCCCTTTGGCAGAGTCACGGTTTATACTATGAGTTTTCAACTAACCGCTGGGAATGGCAGAGAGCTCGCCTTTTCCAAACCGTAGAGGATAAGTTCACACAGGGATTCGTTCTTCCATATCTTGTTCCTATGCTCGAAAAGGCAGGCGCCTATGTGATGATGCCGAGAGAGCGCGACACCAACCCTTACGAGGTGATTGTTGATAATGACGGCAAGGAAGCCACGTCGCCTTACAGCGAAACAAATGGCGTGAACGCATGGCAGAAAGGAAACGGTACTGGTTTTGTGTATGCCCGCAAGACATACAAAGACTTTGAAAACCCATTCGCGGAAGGTTCTTTCCGACAGACGGAAACAGTAACACGAAAACAAGACGAGAGCACCATCACATGGACTCCACAGTTACCTAAGAGCCGTAGATATGCCGTTTACGTATCATACAAGACTACCCTGAACAGCACACAAGACGCCCTTTATACCGTTTATCACAAAGATGGCATTACCCATTTCAAGGTCAACCAGACAATGGGTGGTGGCACATGGATATACTTAGGCACCTTCGACTTTGAGCAAGGCACAAAGGGCAAGGTGGTTCTCTCTAACCTATCAAAGAAAAAAGGCAAGGTGGTAACTGCCGATGCCGTGAAGTTTGGTGGCGGTATGGGAAATATTGCACGCACAAGCGACGGCAATAAGATTTTCGCTTATACCAAGGGAAGAAGCGACAAAGAAGTGCAAGACCGAAACGAATGGCAGCCAGCCTTAGACCTTCAGCCAGAGGTGAGCGGTTACCCACGATTTGAGGAAGGTGCACGATATTATATGCAATGGTCGGGTATTCCTGACAGCATATACTCGCCTTCTCATGGCATGAACGACTATACCGACGACTATAAGAACCGTGGTGTATGGGTAAACTATCTTGCTGGCGGCACAAAGGCCTGTCCTGACTACAAAGGCTTGAACATACCTATCGACCTGTCGTTTGCTTTCCACACAGACGCAGGTACTGTTAACGGCGACTCTATCATCGGTACATTAGGTATTTATGACACTAAGCAATATGGTGGTAAGTTTGCAGATAGCACCTCGCGTGATGCCAACAGAGTGTTCTGCGACATGATAATGACAAGTATCACCAATGACCTGCGAGCTCAGGTAGAACCAAAATGGACTCGCCGAGACATGCGCGACAGTCGTTATTTCGAAGCTTGGACACCAAGAGTGCCAGCTATGTTGCTCGAACTTATGAGTCATGAGAACTTTGCTGATATGCGCTATGGTCTTGACCCACGATTCTGTTTCACAGTAAGTAGAGCTATCTACAAAGGTATGCTTCGCTTCCTGAGCCAGAGATATGGTTACGACTATGTGGTACAGCCATTGCCTGTAGGTAATTTCTCGGCTGTTCTGAACAAGAAGAATCAGGTGAAACTAAGTTGGCAGGCTGTTGCCGACTCTCTTGAGCCTACAGCCGTTGCAGAACGTTATATCGTATATAAGCGCATTGGCGATGGCGATTTCGACAATGGAACCATTGTGAAGAAAAACTCTTATCTTTGCAATATCCCTACCGACAAGGTTGTTAGCTTCAAGGTAACAGCCATCAACAAGGGTGGCGAGAGTTTCCCATCAGAAGTTCTATCTGTAGGCATCAACTCAAAGGCAACACAGAAACCACTACTTGTTATCAACGGATTCAACCGCATAAGTGCTCCTGATGACTACCGCAGTAGTGATGACCAGGAAGCAGGATTTCTTGCCGACTACGATAATGGTGTGCCTTATCAGGATATGATTACCCATGTGGGTAAGATGAAAGAGTTCCGCAGAGCCATTCCATGGACACACGATGATGCCTCTGGTTTTGGCGACAGCTATGGTAACTACGAGAAACTGGTTATCAAAGGTAACACCTTTGACTACCCTGCCCTTCATGGAAAGGCTATCATGAAAGCTGGCTACAGTTTTGTATCTGTATCAAGAAACGCTCTTGAAGGTATTGATGTAAATACAGAGAACTATTCTGCCATCGACCTTATTTTAGGCAAACAGAAACAATCTAAATATGGTAGAGAAGGTTTGCATCCACTTGCTTTCAAGACCTTCGACGACAAGTTGCAAGAAGTGATAACCAACTACTGCAAGGCTGGCGGAAGAGTATTTGTCTCAGGAGCCTATGTAGGTACCGACCTGTGGCAGAACCGTCTTGTCAAAGGAAAGAAATCAGATATGGACTTTGCACAGAACATCTTGAAATACAAATGGCGTGAAGACAAGGCAACATGCGAAGAGAATATCAAGTTTGTTGTTTCTCCACTCTCTAACCAGAGAAACGTATTCCAGTTCTGGAACAAGCCTAATGAGGAATCTTATGTTGTTGAATCGCCTGATGCAATTGACCCTGCTGACGAATGCGCCTATACCGCTTTCAGATACACCGAGAACAATATGAGTGCCGGTGTAGTGTTCCGTGGTAATGGTACTGACAACTGGCGAACAGTCGTTCTTGCGTTCCCATTCGAATCAGTAAAGGACAATGCTGTGAGAGACGATATCATGCAAAAGGTATTGGATTTCTTGTTCAAATAATGCGGTATATACAAAAACTAACTATTCATTAAAGAAAGGCAAACAATATGAAAGAGAACTCTCGTATATTGGCTATTGACATTTTTCGAGGTCTCACCATTGCCGGCATGATATTGGTTAACAACCCAGGAGGTGGCGAAGAGAATAGCTATTCGCCACTTCTCCATGCCGACTGGTTTGGACTAACCCCCACCGACCTCATATTCCCTTCGTTCATGTTTATCATGGGTATAACAACCTATCTGTCACTACGTAAATTCAATTTCTCGTGGTCGTGGTTATGTGCCCGCAAGATTGCGAAGAGAGCATTTCTGCTATGGGCTATAGGTCTTGCCATCTCGTGCCTTATCATGCTTTCACGAGGACGAATTGACTTCGCTCATCTCAGAATCCTTGGCGTACTACCCCGACTTGGTATATGCTACGGACTGGCAGCAGCAATAGCACTATCTGTTAAGCACAAACTCATTCCTTGGATTATAGCATTCCTTTTTGCTGTTTATTACCTCATCTTAGAACTTGGCAACGGATATGCTCATGATGCTACAAATATCATAGCTATCATTGACGATGCCATCCTTGGCAACAACCATGTGTATAAATGGGAAACACCCGATCCAGAAGGTATTCTGAGTACTATACCAGCATTAGCTCATGTGCTGATAGGATTCTGCATTGGTAAGGTTCTCACAAAACTTAAAACCCTTGACGAAAAGATTGAACGCCTCTTCGTTTATGGAACAATATTGCTGTTTGTTGGTTATACCTTCCAATATCTTTGTCCTATAAGCAAGAAACTATGGACACCTACATTTGCAATGGTATGCTGTGGTTTTGGTGCTCTATTCCTTGCCCTATTCACTATAGGTATCGACAAAAAAGGCAATCAGCAAAACAAAGCCGTTACATTCTTCCAAGTGTTTGGAGTAAACCCATTGGCACTCTATGTCATTTCCGACTTGTTGCTCATTCCACTATCAATACTTCCTATTGTTAATGGAAGCACCATACAACAAGTAACCTATGACGCTTTCTCTGCCATCCTACCATTAAAAGCTGCATCTCTTGCTTGGGCAATACTCTATCTGCTCATCAACTGGGCAATAGGCTACTGGATGTACAAAAAGAAAATCTACATTAAACTGTAGAAGAAAAACCGTCCAAGGGGTTGGACAGTCAAAAACGATGCTCCGACGCTCCATCCAACCCCTTGAACAGCAAAAAACAGTGCTCCAACGCACCGTCCAACCCCTTGGACAGCAAAAAACAGTGCTCCGACGCACCGTCCAACCCCTTGGACAGCAAAAAACAGTGCTCCGACGCACTGTCCAACCCCTTGGACAGCAAAAAACAGCGCTCCGACGCATCGTCCACCCCCTTGGACAGCAAAAAACAGCGCTCCGACGCACCGTCCAACCCCTTGGACAGCAAAAACAACAAAGTTGAGATAGAAAAAATCCCCAAACAAAGCGTTAGCGATGTTGGGGATTTTTTTATTGTGTAAAAAGATTATTTCTTGATAAGCTGAACAACATTCTCAACATGAGGAGTATGTGGGAACATGTCAACTGGTTGAACCTGAGCAACCTTGTATTTGGCATCAAGAAGTTGAAGGTCGCGAGCCTGAGTAGCAGGGTTACAGCTTACATAAACGATGCGATCAGGAGCTGCATTGAGAATAACGTTAACAACATCAGGGTGCATACCAGCACGTGGAGGGTCAGTAATAATAACCTCAGGACGACCATGCTCGGCAATGAACTCATCGGTAAGAATATCCTTCATATCACCTGCATAGAACTCGGTGTTTGAGATATTGTTGATTTGTGAATTCACCTTTGCATCTTCGATAGCCTCAGGAACATACTCAATACCTATCACGTGACGGGCTTTCTTTGCAACGAAGTTAGCGATAGTTCCTGTACCTGTGTAAAGGTCGTAAACAAGTGGTTTGTTTTCCTCGCTTGCATCGCCCAAGGCAAACTCACGGGCAACACAATAAAGATGATATGCCTGATCGGTATTTGTTTGATAAAAGCTCTTTGGACCTACCTTAAACTTCAAGTCTTCCATTGTTTCATAGATAAACTCTGTACCCTTGAAAACAGATAGCTCAAGATCGCCAAAAGTATCGTTGCCTTTCTGATTGTCAACATAGAGCAACGAGCTAATCTCTGGGAAGGTGTCGGCAACATGCTGCAAAAGGTCTTTTGCACGCTCATCGTCGCCCTCTTCATCATAATGGAACTGAATGAGAAGCATGAGCTCGCCTGTGTTGGAATCACGGAACATAAGATCGCGCAACAGTCCGTGCTGACCACGGATATCATAGAACGACATCCCCTTCTCTACAGCATACTCATAGATATCATTACGAATCTTATTAACCACATCATTCATAAGCCAGCATTTCTTGATAGGATAAATCTTATCGAATGCACCTGTGATATGGAATCCTATTCCTGATTCTGTTAATCCCTGTCCCTCAGGCATAGCTGCAAGTTCCTCGCTGGTGTACCAACGTTTATTAGCACATCCAAACTCAAGTTTGTTACGGTATTCAAAGGTTTTCTGAGAACCCATGATTGTGTGGAACTCTGGCAGTTCCACCTTTCCTATTCGTGTCAGCTGATCGTGGATCTGCTGTTGTTTAGCCTTCAACTGCTCCTCATAAGGAAGATTCTGCCACTTACAGCCGCCACAGATACCAAAATGCTCGCATACTGGAGTAGCACGAACATCGCTCAACTTCTGGAAATTAACTACTTTTCCTTCCATGAAAGAACGTTTCTTCTTGACAATCTGCACATCGACAACATCGCCAGGAACACAGAAAGGAACAAAGACTACCTTATCCTCATGATGGAAAAGGCATTTACCCTCGGCAGCAACACGCTCTATGGTGACACCTTCGAGAATTGGATATGGTTTACGTTTTCTACTCATTTCATTTTTTAATTTCTGAGGCATAAGCAGCCAAGCCACCTTTACCTGTTTCTTTATAAAGAGAAGGAAGGTCGTGACCTGTCTTCTTCATCACGCTTACAACACGATCGTAACTAACAGAGTGATGACCATCGCTAAAGGCTGCATACAACTGGGTATCGAAAGCACGAGCAGCAGCAAAGGCATTTCGTTCAATACATGGAATCTGAACCAGGCCACATACAGGATCGCAGGTCATACCAAGATGGTGTTCAAGCCCCATCTCAGCCGAATACTCTATCTGTGCCGGACTACCGCCAAAGAGCTGACAGCTGGCAGCCGAAGCCATAGCACAAGCTACCCCCACCTCACCCTGACAACCTACATCGGCACCTGATATAGAAGCATTTCGCTTAGCCACATTACCAAACAAGGCTGCCGTAGCAAGGGCATGGAGAATACGAATCTCGCTAAACTGATGAGCCTTTGACAAATGATACAGAACAGCAGGCACTACACCACATGAGCCACAGGTTGGAGCGGTAACAATTGTTCCTCCAGCAGCATTCTCTTCGCTCACGGCAAGAGCATAGGCAAACACAAGTCCACGACTCTGCAGACTGGGTTTATAGCCCGATGCTTTGACATAATAGGTACTTGCCTTACGAGGAAGGTTCAGCGGACCAGGAAGAACACCTTCGTGATGAAGTCCGTTTTCTACCGATTGCTGCATCTTGTGCCACACCTCAAGAAGAAAATCCCATATATCCTTGCCCTCGTAAGCCTCTACATACTCCCAATAGCTTCTACCGTTGTCGTAACACCATTGCTGAATATCACGAAGAGTATTAAGAGGATAAACCTCACGAGTTTGAAGACTATCGTTTTCGCCTTCAGAAAGAGCACCTCCTCCAACACTATAAACGGTCCATTCACCCTTAAGCTCGTTGCGTGAATCGTAAGCCTTGAAGGTCATACCATTAGGATGGAAAGGCAAGAAGATATGAGGCTGCCAATCAATAACTGTTGGAGCTATTGGCTGCAGCACATCAAGAATGGCAACATCTGTTTGATGCCCCTTTCCTGTAGCAGCCAACGAGCCATATAGAATAACCTCGAAAGAGGCTGCTTCAGGATATTTTTCAGCAAAGATTATTGCTGCCTTCTGAGGTCCCATTGTGTGACTACTTGAAGGTCCCTTGCCAATGCGATAAATTTCCTTTATTGACTCCATACTTTCTATTTTGCTGCAAAGTTACGAAAAGTCGAGAGCAGAACAAAATAAACATGTTTATTTTTTATGCTGAGTGCATTATAACTTATTATTATTGCTCATCTTTCTTCGCGGAAGAAAGACGAGCCAGAAAGAAACGTCATATAGAATTACGAATTAGGAATTTGAAATTACGAATTGGTCGCACTTTGTGCGATGTTGAGTTATTTAATTTTGAATTTATCTAAGTAGCAAGGTTTTATGCGCTTGGTTAGCCCTTTCCTACTGGAGAGGGATGGGAGAGGCTCATAATTTCAATTACTCAATGAACTCGCTTCGCTCATACAGCATTTCGTATCTCGTTACTCAACCAAAGGTTGAGACTCGATATAATAAAAAAACTTGCATGCTTTTCAGCCTTTTCGTGCGGAACCAAAGGTCATCGACCGAAGGGAGATAATGCCGACATGCCTGCCGGCTTGAGTTTCTTGATGATAGTATTCCATATTATATGATGGTTGATATCATTTGCGCTTATTTGCGCAATTGCGCATCAGCGCCTAATTTTCTTAAAAGACGAAAGGCTTTAGCCTGATGAGTTTATGTTATAGACTGTTGAAAACTTGTTTTCATAAAGGCTGAAACATAAATTCATCATAAGAGCAGAATGCTCTTTTCGTCTTTATTTTCTTTTATATTAAGAGAAAAATACAGAGTATATTCACTTACGAAACTTCAGTAAAACATATTTGAAAAACAAAAAGTAAAAACAAAACGTGTTATTTGAACATTTTTATTAATTTTGCCACAGATTATATAAGTACCTAAATCAACATGAAGAAATTATTATCAACTATTGCTGTAGCCTGTGTGTTGACAACTGCAACAGCAAAAAAAGAAATTGTAAAATATGCGTATCAAAACGCTAATCTTCCTGTAAAGGAACGTGTCGCCGATTTGTTAAGCCGTATGACCCTAGAAGAGAAGGTTGGACAGTTGCGATGCACATTAGCATGGAACTACTGGACTAAAGACGGGAAAAACATAAAACCTTCAGCTTCGTTCATTAAAGATATTCAGGAAGGAAATATCGGTATGCTATGGGGTACATATCGTGCTGATCCATGGACACAGAAAACACTTGAGACAGGTCTTGACCCTGAATTAGCAGCCAAAGCTGGTAATGCCCTGCAGAAATACGTGAAGGAGAATACTCGTTTGGGTATTCCTTTGTTCCTTGCTGAAGAGGCTCCTCATGGTCATATGGCTATCGGTACAACAGTATTCCCCACTGGTTTCGGTATGGCAGCTACCTGGAGTCCAGAACTTCTTGAGCAGGTAGGAAAGGTTATAGGAAAAGAAGTGCGATTGCAAGGTGCTCATATCAGCTATGGTCCTGTAATCGACTTAAGCAGAGAACCTCGTTGGAGTCGTGTAGAAGAGAGTATGGGTGAAGACCCTGTTTTAACTGCCATTCTTGCATCTGCCGAAGTAAAAGGATTAGGTGGTGGCAACCTCAGCAACCCCTACTCTACCATTGCCACTCTAAAGCACTTTATTGGATATGGTACAACAGAAGGTGGTCAAAATGGTGCTCCTACATTCTTAGGCAAGCGCGAGATTCACGAACAGTTTCTCTATCCATTTAAAAAAGCTATAGAAGCAGGTGCCCTCTCTGTTATGACATCATACAACTCGCTTGACGGAATACCTTCTACAGCTGATGACTATTATCTGAAGAAAGTATTGAGAAACGACTGGAACTTCAATGGTTTTACAGTTTCTGACCTCTATAGCATTGACGGAATATGGGAAACTCACCATGTAGTGAATACTAATCAAGAAGCGGCCGTATTAGCTTTGAAAAGCGGTGTTGACGCTGATTTAGGTGCTAAAGCTTACGGTTTCTTGATAGATGCAGTAAGAAAAGGCATGGTGAGCGAAGCTTATGTTGATAGTGCATGTGCTCATATCCTTCAAAAGAAATTCGAGATGGGTTTGTTTGAGAATCCATACGTTGATCCTAAGAAGGCTGCTAAAAATGTGCGTACAGCTGAAAGCATAGAACTTGCACATAAGGTGGCTCAGGCTACAGTTACCTTGCTTGAAAACAAGAACGACATCCTTCCATTAAAGAAAGATATAAAGGTGGCTGTAATCGGACCAAATGCCGACAACCGTTATAATATGCTTGGCGATTATACTGCTCCTCAAGAGGATAGCAATATCAAGACAATTCTTGATGGTGTTCGTACGAAAGTAGCAGCAGAAAATATTGAATACGTAAAGGGATGTGCTGTCCGCGATATGGACAATAGCGATATCCCTGCAGCCATAGCTGCTGCCAAGCGTGCTGATGTAGTAATCGTTGCTGTTGGTGGTAGTTCTGCCCGTGATTTCAAAACAAGCTACAAAGAAACAGGTGCTGCAGTAAGCGATTCTAAGAGTATTAGCGATATGGATTGCGGTGAAGGTTACGACCGTGCCACCCTTGGACTCTTAGGTCGACAGCAGGAACTTCTCGAAGCTATCAAAGCAACAGGCAAGCCAATGGTAGTTGTGTATATAGAAGGCCGTCCACTTATCAAGACATGGGCTCACAATAATGCCGATGCCCTCCTCACTGCTTACTATCCTGGTCAGCAAGGCGGTCAGGCTATTGCAGATGTAATCTTCGGTGATTACAACCCTGCTGGTCGTTTACCTATTTCCGTACCTGAGAATATTGGTCAGATACCTGTTTATTACAACAAGAAAGCACCTATCCCTCACAACTATGTAGAAATGAGTGGTAAGCCTCTCTATGCCTTTGGCTATGGTCTTAGCTATACAACATTTAAATATAGCAACCTAAAAATTTCACAGAAAGGCAAAGAAAACTTTGAAGTGAGCTTTGATGTAACAAACACAGGAAAATGTGACGGAGAAGAAGTAGCACAGCTCTATCTGCATGACGAGGTGGCATCTACCTCTCAGCCTATGAAACAACTCAAACATTTTGCTCGAGTAATGATAAAAAAAGGCGAGACAAAGCACATAACCTTTGAGTTGAACAGCGAAGACTTGAGCATTGTGAACAGAGAGATGCAACGAGTGGTTGAGCCAGGAGAGTTCAAGGTTATGGTTGGAGCATCGTCTGACGACATCAAACTTATAGGGAAGTTAGAAGTTAGGAATTAGAAGTTAGGAGTTAGGAGTTATTCTCCTCTCCTTATGAAAGGGGAAGCTGGGTGGAGTTGGAAAAATATAAAACGCAAATTATCGAAAATTATTCGTAAATTCAAGTTATAACTCCTAACTACTAATTCCTAACTCCTAACTTAAAAAACTACTAACTAAAAAAAAGGCTGCTCAATTGAATTGAGCAGCCTTTTTTTTAGAACTTTAGGAACAATGAGCGGTTTTTGATTAGTTCCTTATGACTAATACGATAAGTATTAAGTTTCTTACCACCTAAGCTAATCGATTTGATATACTTGCCTGTAGCAGCAGAACGGTCAGCAGTAATAGTTATATCACCATCTGGATAGTAACGTTTATCCAGATGAAGCGTTACCTTGTCAAATACAGGCGAAGTGATGGTGTAATAAGGACTTCCTGGACAATCTGGATAGATACCCATCATAGAGAACACTGCCCACGCCGACATTGTTCCTGTATCGTCGTTACCAGGAATACCTGATGGCTTATCAGTATAATACTTATCAAGCAAACGAGTAACCTCTTTCTGGGTTCGCCATTCCTCACCCTTGAAATAACTGAAGAGATAAGGATAAGCAATATCTGGCTCGTTGGCAGGATCATAGAGGTTCTTATCAAAAACCATCTGAAGCTTGTTTATAAACTTCTGCTTTCCACCCATAAGTTTAGCCAAGCCAAGAACATCATGAGGCACATAAAAGGTGTAGTTCCAAGCTGAGCCCTCGTGGAATCCTGGAGCATTACTGAAATCAGCTCCATCATCAGGATTAAAAGGTGAAAGGAACTTTCCATCAGTGGTGATTGGACGGAAAGTACCACTCTCCTTGCTGTAATAATGCTTGTAACCTAAACTCTGCTTATAGAAACGCTTAGCATCTGCCTTATGACCTAATGATGTTGCAAGATTACCCAGAGCATAATCAGCAATATAATACTCCAATGCATGAGAAACACTATTATCGCCTGAGAAGTCCTGAGCAAAATAACCTAATGGCACATAACCCTTACTGATATAAGGATCGATATCAGGACGCATCTTATTGTCTTGACCTTTAGTAGTAGCACTCTTTAAAAATGCTTTGTAAGCTGTCTGAATATCGAAATCACGCAATCCTTTGAGATAGGTATCAGCAACGACAGCTATTGCAGGGTCACCTTCCATAGTCCAAGTCTCACGACCAAAGAGTTCCCAACGAGGCATCCATCCCCACTCTTTCGACATGTCAATAATAGAACGAACCATATCAAGCTGACGATCAGGATAGAGCAAGGTTTCCAACTGATGAACATTACGATAGGTATCCCAAAGAGAGAAGACTGTATAGCGATTAGATGATGTCTTGCCAATATCAAAACGTTCCATCATAGGATACTCGCCATTTACATCCTGAACAATATTTGGATGAATCTGACTATGATAGAGGGCTGTATAGAAAACACGTTTCTGAGCCTCCGTTCCACCTTCTACATCAATAGTAGAAAGTGTCTGTTCCCAAGCAGCAGAAGCAGCTTTGCATACTTTATCAAAAGCAAATCCTTGTTGTTCATGATTAAGGTTTTCACGAGCATTCTCAATAGATACAAAAGAAACACCCATCTGAACCTCTATCTGTTCGCCTTCTTCACAATCATAATTGAAAAAATAACCTATCTCATCACCTGCAAGTTCCTTGCCATAGGTGGTATATAGCTTATAACGACCATTATCTGTATCCCATTGAGCTTCGGCACCTGTCATCTTTGGTTGTTTCTTCCAATAACCAGCCGAAAGTGGTTTCTTGCTTACTCGCAATACAAAATACATAGGAAAAACTGCCTGAGAATTATAGCAGAAAGTACCCAACAGTCGATAGCCTTCTATCTCAGTATCGCTGACACGCTTAACAGCACCTCCAACTTCGTTTGTCAGACCATCACCAATATTCAGAAGAATATGACTTTCGCCCTTATGGAAGGTAAATCGCTCTATAGAAGAACGTAATGTAGAACTTACCTCACAATGAATGCCATATTTCTTGAGGTCAACAGCATAATAACCAGGAAAGGCCTTCTCGTCAGAATACTCTGAACCATAGTTATGATAATCAACATCAAGTTTTCCAGATGTAGGCATAGTGAGTAATGTACCCAACTCCGGACATCCTACACCACTAAGTGTTACATGGGCAAAACCTGTTAGAAACTTGTTGTTGTATTCATAAGGAGCCGACCACCATCGAGCATCCTTATCCTGAACATTTAAATCTGAGCCCATAACATTGAAAGGCACAACCGACATCATGCCATGAGGGAGTACGGCTCCAGGATTACAAACACTAAAATTTGTTGTACCAATAAAAGGGTCAACATAATCGATTTTCTGCTTAGCACTTATAGATAAACCAAGCAGCATAAATGATAAGAGTAAGAGTGACTTACGCATAATAGATTTTTCGTAATGATAGTTTTCAAGGCATAAAATTAAAGAAATTATTAATATGTGCCAAATTTTGATGGATAAAAGGGTTAGTTTTCTTCTTTTTTAGTATATTTGCAAACGTTATCAACAATCCAACTCCATGAACTTAAAAAAAATTTCATTACTATTAGCAGCAGTGTGTGTTACTGGTATTGGAGTAAACGCAAATGCTGCAGAGAAAAAAGAAGTAACTAACTATGTGAACCCAATGATTGGTTCTGGCGGACACGGACACGTTTTTGTCGGTGCCAACGTACCTTTCGGCTATGTGCAGTTAGGTCCTACTCAGACTACACAAGGTTGGGACTGGTGTTCAGGTTATCACTACAGCGACTCGCTGCTCATTGGCTTCGGTCATCAGCATCTTAGTGGTACTGGTATTGGCGATTTGGGTGATTTTGCATTCCTACCTGTAAATAAAGTAGGACAACAGAAAGTACGCTTTAGCCATGAGGCAGAAACTGTTACACCAGGTTATTATGCAGTAAAACTGAAGAATCCAAACGTTTTTGTAGAACTTACAGCTACTTTGCGTGCTGGTATGCAACGCTACACTCTTGGAGCTAATGCCAGCAAAGGTCTTTTCGCTCTTAACCTTGAACAGGGTATTGGCTGGGACAAGATGACTAGTTGTAAATTCACTCAGGTGAGCAAGACTGCTATCCAAGGATACAGAATGTCATCAGGTTGGGCAAAACAGCAGTATGATTATTTCTATGCTGAGTTCAACAAACCTGTAACTCTCGTTGAGGGTAACGACAGTATTGCATATTTCGAGTACGATAACGACGGTACTCCTCTCGTTATCAAGACTGGTCTTTCTGCTGTAAGCGAGAACAACGCTAAGGAGAATCTTCAGAAGGAGATTCCTGGTTGGAACTTCAATGCCGTTACAGAGGCTGCAAAGCAAAACTGGGAAAAAGAACTTAACAAGATTGTTATCAAGACTGATGATGAGAATGCAAAGACTATCTTCTATACTGCCCTCTATCACACCATGATTGCTCCATCAGTATTCTCTGATGTTAACGGACAGTATCGTGGTGCAGACGGCAAGGTTCACAATGGTGATTTCACCAATTACACTACCTTCTCTCTTTGGGATACCTACAGAGCAGCTCATCCTTTGATGACTCTCATCCAACCAGAGAAGCAGGCTGACTTTGCAAAGACTCTTATCAACATTCAGAAGCAGCAGGGACGTCTGCCTGTATGGCACCTTATGGGTAACGAAACAGACTGTATGCCAGGAAATGCAGGTATCTCTGTTTTGGCAGACCTTGTACTGAAAGGTTTTGTTCCTAACAAGAAAGAAGCTCTCGACGCTATGATCGCAACCACTCTTGACAAGGGACGTGGTCAGGAGAGCATGAACAAGAATGGATACGTTGCTTTTGATGAAGAAACAACAGAAAGTGCATCTAAAACATTGGAATTTGCTGTTGCAGACTATTCTGTGGCAAAGGTAGCACAAAGCCTTGGTGACAAGAAGAACTATAAGAAATATTTGAGTCTCGGTCAGGCTTACAAACGCATCTTCGACAAGAAGACTGGATTCATTCGTGGTAAGGACAGCAAGGGCAACTGGCGTACTCCTTTCGATCCATTCAAGAATATTCATGAGAAGAGCGACTTCACCGAAGGTGATGCATGGCAATACACCTTTATGGTTCCTCAGGATGTTCATGGAATAATAAACTGCTTCGGAAGCGAACAGAAATTCATCAGTAAACTTGATTCTCTCTTCATCGTTAGTGGCGACCACGGCGAAGATTCTGCTCCAGATATCGATGGTCTTATTGGCGACTATGCACATGGCAACGAGCCAAGTCATCACGCTGTATATATGTACACCTATGCTGGTCAGCCATGGAAAGCAGCTGAACTGTTGCGCAGAATCTATGACGAGATGTACACCAACGAACCAGATGGTTTGAGCGGTAACGAGGATGTTGGTCAGATGTCAGCATGGTACGTTATTTCTACCATGGGTCTCTATCAGGTTGAACCTGCTGGTGGTAAGTACGTATTTGGTTCACCACTCTTCAACGAGGCAGAAATGAAGGTTGCCAATGGTAAGACTTTCCGTATCGTTGCTAAGAACAATAGCAAGGATAATATCTACATCCAGAGCGTAAAACTTAACGGAAAAGATTACAAGAAGTCATATATATATTACAACGACATTATGCGTGGTGGAACATTGGAGTTCACCATGGGTAACAAGCCATCAAAATTTGGTGTTGCCAAGAGTGCGCGCCCATAACTCTTTTTGACTCACAAGATACAGATAAAAATAGAAAACATGAGTAAACTAATTATTAAAGGTCAGCCACTTCCTAATATGCCTTGGGAAGAACGTCCTGCAGACTGCAAGAACGTAATGTGGCGTTATTCTAAAAACCCTATCATACCACGCGACCTACTGCCTACAAGCAATAGTATTTTTAACTCTGCCGTAGTACCTTTCAAAGATGGATATGCTGGTGTTTTCCGTTGCGACGACACCAACCGCAGAATGGTGCTCCACGTTGGTTTTTCTAAAGACGGTATCAAATGGAATATCAACGAAGAGCCATTGCGTTTCCAGTGCGACAACGAAGAAGTTGGAAAATGGGTATATGGTTATGACCCACGCGTTACATGGATTGAAGACCGCTGGTATGTAACCTGGTGTAACGGCTATCATGGTCCTACCATTGGTGTCGCATGGACAAAGGACTTTGAGACTTTCCACCAGTTGGAAAATGCATTCCTGCCATACAACAGAAATGGCGTGCTGTTCCCTCGCAAGATAAATGGCAACTTTGCTATGCTCTCTCGCCCATCAGATACAGGTCACACCCCATTTGGTGACATCTTCTATAGCGAGAGTCCTGATATGGACTTCTGGGGACATCATCGTCACGTAATGGCTCCTGCAGCATTCGAAGACAGTGCTTGGCAGTGCATGAAAATCGGTGCTGGCCCTATCCCTATTGAAACAAGTGAAGGTTGGTTGTTGTTCTATCACGGTGTTCTTCGCAGCTGCAACGGTTATGTGTACAGCTTTGGTTCAGCTCTACTTGATCTTGAGCAACCATGGAAGCCTATCTACCGTTCAGGTCCATACCTCATCTCGCCACAGACACAATATGAACTTACAGGCGATGTGCCAAACGTATGTTTCCCTTGTGCAGAACTTCACGACCCAGAGACAGGTCGCGTAGCCGTTTACTATGGTTGTGCTGATACTGTTACAGGTATGGCATTTGGTTATATCCCAGAAATTCTGGAATGGACCAAGAAAACATCTATTATCTAAAACACCCCTACAAAACCAACATGAAAAAGACATTTATGACCATCTTGATGGCTGTAGCAGCACTTACTGCTACAGCCCAAGAGGCAAACTACAACGTTGTGCCTCTTCCACAAAACATCACATTAAATAAAGCTAAGGCTTTTGTTCTGAACCCACAAACAGTCATTGTTACAGAAGACAATGAGGCTATGCAGCGTAATGCTGAGTTCTTAAAAGACTTTATCAAGCAGACAACAGGTCTGCAGGTTGCTGATGCAGCTACAAAAGGAAGCAACAGCATAGTTTTAAAACTCTCTAAGAAGATTTCTGCCGATGAAGGCTATAGTATCAAAGTGACAGCCAACAAGGTGCTTATAGAAGGAAAAACACCTGCTGGCGTATTCTATGGTATTCAAACACTACGTAAGTCATTACCCGTAAATAAGCACTGTGGTAAGCATGCACATCATGCCATGACCTCTATCACTCTGCCTGCAGGTGTTATCAACGACCAGCCACGTTTTGGTTATCGTGGAGGTATGCTTGATGTAGGTCGTCACTTCTTCCCTATGTCATTCATAAAGGAATATATTGATATGCTGGCATTGCATAATCTTAATACATTCCATTTCCACCTTACTGAAGACCAGGGATGGCGCGTAGAGATAAAGAAATATCCTAAGCTTACAGAGATTGGTTCTAAGAGAGCACAGACCGTTATTGGCCATAACTCACCTGTTTACGACGAAACTCCTTATGGAGCATACTTCACTCAGGACGAACTACGTGAGATTGTAAAGTATGCAGCCGATCGTTATATCACAGTTATTCCAGAAATTGATATGCCTGGTCATATGCGTGCTGCGCTTGCTGCTTATCCTGAATATGGCTGCACAGGCGGTCCATATACTGTTGCTGAGGAATGGGGAGTCTTCGACGAGATTCTTTGTGCCGGCAAAGAAGAAACATTTACCTTCGTACAAAACATCCTTGACGAGATAATGGACATCTTCCCATCAAAGGTTATTCATATCGGTGGCGACGAAGCACCAAGAACAGAATGGCAGAAATGTCCTCGTTGCCAGAAGAGAATAGAAGAACTAAACCTTCAGGGTCGCGATGGATTTAGCAAGGAGGCTCAACTACAAGGTTACTTCATGAACCGCATCAGCAAGTATCTTGCAAGCAAAGGCCGCACTGTAATTGGTTGGGACGAACTTCTTGAAGGTGATGTTGACCCTGGCACAACTATCATGAGCTGGCGTGGTACAGAAGGTGGAATCAAAGCAACAGAGCGCGGTCTTAATGTTGTTATGTCGCCAACAACCTACCATTATTTCGACTATTATCAGAACAAAGATCAGTCTATACGTCTTATCGGTGGCTATCTCCCTATAGAAACAGTATATAGCTACGATCCTGTTCCTGCAGATGCCTCTGCTGAAATGAAGAAACATGTGATTGGTACTCAGGCTAACCTTTGGACAGAATACATCACTTGTCGTCATTTGGCTGAATATCAGCTTTTACCACGCTTAGCAGCTATGAGCGAGACTGCATGGAGTGATAACAGCAAGAAAGACTTTAATTCGTTCAGAGAGCGCGAGAAGAAGCTTGCCAAGCTCTATGATAAGTTTGACTGGACATACGCAAAAGACATGTGGAAAGAAGAAAAGAAATAAAACTCTTTTCAAACAATAACAAAAAAATCCCTGCAACATAAATTGCAGGGATTTTTAATTATATAGAGATGAAGATTATTCTGCATTCTCTTGTGGAGCAGCCTCGTCACGATGCTCGAAACGACGACCACCTTCACGACGTGGGCCACGGTTGCCTTCACGACGAGGACGACGTTCACGCTCTACATAGCCTTCTGGCTTCTCAAGCAATACACGGTGAGAGAGCTTGTACTTACCTGTCTTAGGATCGATTTCAAGAAGCTTAACGCTAATCTTGTCACCTTCCTTGAGACCAGCCTCTTCAACAGTTTCAAGACGCTTCCATGCAATCTCTGAGATGTGGAGCAGACCTTCCTTACCTGGAAGAATCTCTACGAAACATCCGTAAGGCATAACGCTCTTTACTGTACCCTCGTAGGTTTCACCAACCTCAGGAACAGCAACGATAGCCTTGATCTTACCAAGAGCAGCATCAATAGAATCCTTGTTAGGAGCTGAAATCTGAACATGACCCTTACCATCAGTCTCTTCAATAGTGATAGTAGCGCCTGTCTCTTCCTGCATCTGCTGGATAATCTTACCACCAGGACCGATAACTGCACCGATGAACTCCTTAGGTATGTCAATAGCGATGATACGTGGTACCTGTGGCTTCATCTCCTCACGTGGATGATCCATTGTCTTCATCATCTCGTTCATGATGTGCTCACGACCAGCCTTAGCCTGCATCAGAGCCTTCTCAAGAATCTCGTATGAAAGACCGTCACACTTGATATCCATCTGTGTAGCAGTAAGACCGTCCTTAGTACCTGTTGTCTTGAAGTCCATATCACCCAAGTGGTCCTCATCACCAAGGATATCAGAGAGGATAGCATACTTATCCTCACCTGGGTTCTTGATAAGACCCATAGCGATACCAGCAACAGGCTTCTTCATTGGAACACCAGCGTCCATAAGGGCGAGGGTACCAGCACATACTGTAGCCATAGAAGAAGAACCGTTAGACTCGAGAATCTGGCTTACCAAACGAACTGTATAAGGGAAATCTTCAGGAATCATATCCTTAAGACCACGCCATGCCAAATGACCATGACCAATCTCACGACGACCTACACCACGCTGTGCCTTAGCCTCACCTGTTGAGAATGGAGGGAAGTTGTAGTGAAGGAGGAAGCGCTGATAACCACGATTAAGAACGCCGTCAACAAGTTTCTCATCAAGCTTTGTACCAAGAGTACATGTAGAGAGTGACATTGTTTCACCACGCTGGAAGATTGATGATCCGTGTGGCATTGGAAGAGGTGAAACCTCGCACCAGATAGGACGAATCTCTGTTGTTGCACGACCGTCGAGACGAAGACCCTCGTCGAGGATACAACGACGCATAGCATCGCGCATAACATCGTCGAAGTAGCGAACAGCCTCAGCATGCTTCTCTGCGAGCTCATCCTCTGAAAGATCAGTGTGTGCAGCATCATATTTCTCAAGGAAGTCGGCCAAAAGCTTGTCGAAAGCGTCATGACGCTCCTGCTTAGGCAGAGCCTTGTGGTTGATATCGTATGCTGGCTGATAAAGTTCGTCGTTGATCTGCTTACGAAGATCCTCGTCGTTAACCTCATCATTATACTCACGCTTCTTGTCAGTACCAAGTTCCTTAGCAAGTTCATCCTGCAAGTCACACATTGGCTTGATAGCTTCATGAGCAGCCTTCAGAGCACCGATAAGATCCTGCTCTGACACTTCCTTCATTTCACCCTCAACCATCATGATGTTGTCCTTAGTAGCACCTACCATGAGGTCCATATCAGCCTCTTCCATCTGCTGGAATGTTGGGTTAACTACATACTCACCATTGATACGTGCAACACGAACCTCAGAAATAGTATAGTCAAAAGGAATATCTGAACAAGCCATTGCTGCTGATGCTGCAAAACCAGCAAGTGCATCAGGCTGATCAACGCCATCTGCAGAAAGCAACATTACCTGTACATAAACCTCACAGTGATAATCTGATGGGAATAATGGACGAAGAGCACGGTCAACAAGGCGTGATGTAAGAATCTCCTCGTCACTTGCTTTGCCTTCACGCTTGGTAAAACCACCTGGGAAACGACCTGCAGCACTATACTGCTCGCGGTAATCTACCTGCAAAGGCATGAAATCTGTACCCGGAACTGCCTCTTTGGCTGCGCAAACAGTTGCCAAAAGCACGGTGTTGCCCATACGAAGGACTGCAGCACCATCTGCCTGTTTCGCAACCTTTCCGGTCTCAATTGAGATGGTTCTACCATCTGGCAATTGAACTGTTTTTGTAATTACGTT
>R26__coassemble_381_pt1 | contig 27965 bp, 23 predicted proteins | sample R26__metabat2_low_PE_011 | metagenome-assembled genome bin R26 | reverse complement strand
TTCACTTTAATGCTTGCACCAACTTCGTTGACTGCAAGCGCTCAGTCGATGACCTTCGGTCGCCTTCGGCATAAAATATTTTATGCGCATTAGCGCAATTTTAGCAGCTATGCTGCATTTTCGAAAGAGAGCAAGCCACGTAGTGAGGATGGGCTTGTATGCAGTCTTGTTAAATGCTTGCATTTATAAAAGAGTGTATATCAAGTACATCATAAGACTCGTCAGAGTCTTTGCTCTCTATTTTCCTTAAATAAATATTTACTTGAGGAAGTTCAGTAAATAATATGATGCTTTTCTTTATCTTTTGCTTTTGCTGAAGGCGGGCTGCGCTCGGGAATATAAAATTAAAACAAGTTTTATTTTGATATTCCACTTGCTTGCACTACCTTTGCATGAAAATAAATTTTATCAAAACGATGACATATTCTATTGAAAAAGTAACCACACTGATAGGTGCGCGTCGTTATGGTGACAGAGATACCAATATTGGCTTTCTGCTTACTGATAGCCGTAGTCTCTGCTTTCCAGAAGAAACTCTGTTCTTTGCGCTGAAATCTGCTCGCAATGACGGACATAATTATATTCCTGATCTTTATCGTCGCGGTGTACGCAATTTCGTAGTGTCTGCCGTGCCACAGAACTATGCCGAGGTATATCCTGAGGCTAATTTTCTGCGTGTTATTAATCCGCTTGAGGCTTTGCAGCGTCTTGCCGAGCGCCATCGTGATGAGGTGAATATTCCTATTGTAGGCATCACGGGCTCTAATGGTAAGACTATGGTTAAGGAGTGGCTGTATCAGGTTCTCTCGCCTGATTATGTTGTTACCCGCAGTCCTCGAAGCTATAATTCTCAGATTGGTGTGCCACAGAGTGTGTGGCTGATAAACGAACATACTGAGATTGGTGTCTTTGAGGCTGGTATCAGTAAGCCTGGCGAGATGCTCGCTCTTCGTGATATTATTCAGCCTACTGTTGCTGTGCTTACAAATCTTGGTGCTGCCCATCAGGAGAATTTCTATTCGCTGGAGGAGAAATGTCGTGAGAAACTTGTTCTTTTCCATGATGCCAAGACTGTTGTCTATGATGCCGACGATGAGACGATAAAGAGTGTTGTTGAGTCGTTTACTGATTTCAAGGGCGAGAAACTGTGTTGGAGTAAGGTTGATGCCAAGGCTCCAATGTATGTTAAGAGCATAGAGAAGGAAGAGGATAAGACAGTTGTTACCTATATATATAAAGGTGGCAGCGAGCAGATGTATAGTATTCCGTTTATTGATGATGCTTCGGTGGTGAATTCTATCATCACTACTGCTGTGGCTTTGCATCTTGGTGTGAAGGCTGACCAGCTGAAGGAGCGTATGCCGCAGCTTGAACAGGTGGCTATGCGTCTTGAGGTGAAGAAGGGTCAGCATGGTTGCACGCTTATCAACGATAGCTATAACTCGGATATTAAGTCGTTGGATATTGCTCTCGACTTTATGAGCCGTCGTCCTGATCATAAGGGACGCAAGCACACTCTTATCCTTAGTGATATTATGCAGAGTGGTGAGGATGCTGCACAGCTGTATCACGAGGTGAGCGAGCTGGCTTGCAAGCGTGGGGTGCAGAAGTTCATCGGTATTGGAAAAGAACTTGTTGCCAATGCTAACGAGATTCAGCTTTCAGAGAAATATTTCTTCAAGAACGTTGAGGAGTTTGTTAAGAGTGGTGTCTTTGCCTCTTTGCGTGACGAGGTGATATTGCTGAAGGGTGCCCGTCAGTTTGGTTTTGACCAGATAACAGAGTTGCTTGTGCAGAAGGTTCACGAGACTACATTAGAGGTGAACCTCAACGCCGTTGTTGAGAATCTGAACTATTACCGTTCGTTCATGAAACCAGAGACAAAGCTTGTGTGCATGATAAAGGCCGACGGCTATGGTGCTGGTGCTGTTGAGATTGCCAAAACCTTGCAGGATCATCGTGTTGACTATCTTGCTGTGGCTGTTGCCGACGAGGGTGTTACCCTTCGTAAGAATGGTATTACAAGTAATATCATGATTATGAATCCTGAGATGACGGCTTTCAAGACTATGTTTGACTATGACCTTGAACCCGAGGTATATAGCTTCCGTCTTCTTGATGCTCTTGTTAAGGCTGCCGAGAAAGAGGGTATAACGGGTTATCCTGTTCATATTAAGCTCGATACTGGTATGCACCGTCTTGGTTTCGACCCAGAGAAGGATATTGATGAGCTTATCAACCGTTTGAAGCATCAGAATGCTATTATCCCTCGTAGTGTGTTCTCGCACTTCGTGGGTAGTGACAGCGATAACTTTGATGAGTTCTCGGCTCGTCAGTTTGAACTCTTCGACAAGGGAAGCAAGAAGCTGCAGTCGGTATTCGACCATAAGATACTTCGTCATATAGACAATTCGGCTGGTATAGAGCATTTCCCAGAGCGTCAGCTTGATATGTGTAGATTGGGCTTGGGACTTTATGGTATCAACTCACGAAACAACGAGATGATACATAATGTGTCAACCTTGAAGACTACTATTCTGCAGCTTCGTAATGTGCCTGCTGGTGATAGTGTGGGTTATAGTCGTAAGACTATTCTTGAGCACGACAGCGTGATAGGTGCTATTCCTATTGGTTATGCCGATGGCTTAGACCGTCATTTAGGCAATCGCCACGGTTATTGTCTTGTTAATGGCAAGAAGGCTGAGTATGTGGGAAATATCTGTATGGACGTTTGTATGATTGACGTTACAGGTATAGACTGTAAGGAAGGCGACAGCGTTGAAATCTTTGGTGATAACTTACCTGTTACGGTGCTCAGCGACATCACCGACACTATTCCTTACGAGGTGCTTACAAGTGTGAGCAACCGTGTTAAGAGAGTGTATTTCCAAGACTAAGCGCAGGCGCGAAGCAGAGCTTCGCTAAATAATATTGAAGTTTGAAATTTGAAGTTTGAATGCCTACGGCATCAAGTTTTAGCTCAAGCGCTGAGCTCTTTAGAAAAGATAAGCCCTTTGCAGATATATTTTGCAAAGGGCTTTGTTTATATTACTTTGTACAGTGTCTGTTTCTTCAATCACGAAGTTTTGCTTCGCGATTGCCTCCCATCCTAGAAGGGCTTTCTGTCACCCTTGGAAGGGGGCGAGGGGCTAAGACCATTGAGGCTGGGAGAGGTTAATCTTCTACCGGCTTATACTTTGGAACCAGAGTTTTCATGATTATCCAACCAAGCAGATAAGCCACAGAGCAAATGCTGAACACAATCATATATGCAGCTGGCTTGCCTGTAAAGCCCATAAACTGGAATGCATCATCCTGATTGGCTGCCCAAGTAAAGAATGAACCTGCACCCTTGTTGATTGCAAACGAACCTAAACCGCCAGCCATAGTTCCAATACCTGTGATAGTTGCTATAGTTGACTTTGGGAACATATCGCCAATGGTTGAATACAAGTTTGCCGACCAAGCCTGGTGACCTGCACCAAGAAGTCCGATGATAATAGCTGGCCACCATGCACTATAGCTTCCAAGAGGCTGAGCCAACAGACCCAACACAGGGAAGCAAGCAAAAATGAGCATGGCACGCATACGGCCGATATATGGGTTCATACCCTTCTTGTCAACAAAGTATGTTGGCAGATAGCCACCACCAATGCTAAGAACGGTAACAATGGCATAAAGGGTAAAGATAAGCATAATGCCCATTGTTGAATCAGATGTGTAACCATACTGATCAGAGAAATAAGCTGGAGCCCAGAACAGGAAGAACCACCATACACCATCGGTAAACAGCTTTCCTACAATGAACGACCATGTCTGACGGAAGGTGAAACACTTCAGAAAACCAATAGTCTTTTCCTCTTTCTCTTCTTTCACCTCTTCTGAAACAGTATCATCATCCTGATTAATGTAGTTCAGCTCTGCACGGTTGACATATTTGTTCTGCTCTGGATGCTCATACAAAGCAATCCATAAACCCATCCACACAAAGCCGAGCATACCAATAATGATAAAAGCCATTTCCCAACCACAGGCACGGGCAAGCAAAGGAATAGTAGCAGGAGCAGCAAGAGCACCCACAGAAGCACCACTATTAAATATAGATGTAGAGAAAGCACGGTCTTTCTTTGGGAAATACTCGGCTGTAACCTTGATGGCTGCAGGGAAGTTACCTGCCTCACCAACAGCAAGAATCAATCTGCACGAAAGGAACAGCCACACACTGATAGTGGCTATAGCCACAGCAGCATCCGAACCTACCTGCACAGCACGTAAAGCCTCCAACGAGCCATAGCCCTCTATCTGCATAGCCAACCAGCCACAGCCAGCGTGAAGGCAAGCACCCAACGACCATACGAAGATAGCTATCAGATAACCCTTCTTAGTACCCATCCAGTCGATGAACTTTCCTGCAAAGAGGTTAGCAATGGCATAGAATATAGAGAATACGGCTGTTATTGTACCGTAGTCATTATCTGTCCAATGAAATTCTGGAGCAATAAAGTCTTTCCAAGTAAGAGACAGAACCTGTCGGTCCATGTAGTTTACTGTTGTTGCAAGAAACAACAATGCACAAATCACCCAACGAAAGTTGGACATTTTAGTAGTTCTAATCGCATTCATTAATTTTGTTCTAATTATTATAGCTTAAGTAATTTAAACGTAATATTCAGGTTTTCAAGTAAATCAGTTGCAAAGATAGTGCAAGCAAGTGGAATATCAAAATAAAACTTGTTTTAATTTTGTATTCCCGAGTGCAGCCTAACTTCAGCGATGCTAAAGATAGTGCAAGCGAGTGGAATATCAAAATAAAACTTGTTTTAATTTTGTATTGTGAAAATAGGAATGTGGAGTGTGGAATTATTTATGATTTATCAATGTGTCATGTTGGTGTTTGCGGAGAAAGGATTTTTTGTGGGGAAGAAATAGGTGCAAAGTTTTCCGTTTTGGGAAACTTTGTGCCTTATTTCTTTTTGAAAGTTTCCCGAAAAGTTGAATTTCTCAGAATAATACGTTATATTTGCAAACAAGAAAAATAAGTTTGTGAGTTTGTAAGTTGGAACTCAGGAACTCAAAAACAAACAGTTGTTTCTAACATATTAACCGACAATGGAAAAGAAGAGGATATATAACTTTGATGAAGCTTTTGAGGCATCGCTGAAATATTTTGATGGCGACCAGCTTGCTGCACGTGTGTGGGTGAATAAGTATGCTATGAAGGACAGCTTGGGGAATATTTATGAGAATAGTCCTGAACAGATGCATTGGCGTTTAGCCAACGAGATTGCTCGTATAGAAAAGAAATATCCTAATCCTCTTTCTGCACAAGAGATTTTTGACCTTCTCGACCACTTTAAATATATTGTTCCTGCTGGCAGTCCTATGACGGGCATTGGAAATAATCATCAGGTTGCTTCGTTGAGTAACTGTTTTGTTATTGGTCTTGATGGTGATGCCGATTCCTATGGCGGTATCATGAAGATTGACGAGGAACAGGTTCAGTTGATGAAACGCCGTGGTGGAGTGGGCCACGATCTAAGTCATATTCGTCCAAAGGGTAGTGCAGTAAACAACTCTGCTCTTACCTCAACGGGTCTTGTGCCTTTTATGGAACGTTATAGTAATTCTACCCGTGAGGTGGCACAAGACGGACGCCGTGGTGCCCTGATGCTGTCGGTAAGCATTAAACATCCTGACTCTGAGGCATTTATTGACGCTAAGATGGAGGAAGGTAAGGTTACTGGTGCTAATGTGTCGGTGAAGCTTGATGATGAGTTTATGCAGGCTGTTGTTGATGATAAGAAATATATTCAGCAGTTCCCAATAGACTCTGACGACCCTATTATAGCTAAGGAAATATCAGCACGCACGTTGTGGGAAAAAATTGTTCACAACGCATGGAAGAGTGCCGAGCCTGGTGTGCTTTTCTGGGATACAATTATAAAAGAGAGTATTCCTGATTGTTATGCAGACTTAGGTTTCACTACTGTGAGTACAAACCCATGTGGCGAAATACCTCTTTGTCCTTATGACAGCTGTAGATTGTTGAGTATTAATCTATATAGCTATGTGAATAATCCTTTTACCAAGGATGCGCAATTTGATTACGAAAAGTTTGCCAAGCATGTAAAGATAGCTCAGCGTATCATGGATGATATTGTTGATCTTGAGATGGAGAAGATTCAGCTCATCATGCAGAAGATAGAAGCCGATCCACAGAGTGATGAGGTGAAGAACACTGAGCGTCATTTATGGGAGAAGATTCAGCGTAAGAGTGCTATGGGACGCCGTACAGGCGTGGGCATTACTGCCGAGGGCGATATGATTGCTGCTATGGGGTTGCGCTATGGTACTCAGGAAGCTACTGATTTCTCTGTTGGCGTGCATAAGACTCTTGCTCTTAATGCGTATCGTTCTTCGGTGATGTTGGCTCAGCAACGTGGTGCATTTGAGATTTATGATGCTAAGCGTGAGGAAAAGAATCCGTTTATTTGTCGTATTAAAGAGGCTGATGCCCAGTTGTATGCCGATATGCAGAAATATGGACGTAGAAATATTGCTTGCTTAACAATAGCACCAACTGGTACAACATCGCTGATGACACAAACCACATCGGGCATTGAACCTGTGTTTATGCCAGTATATAAGCGTCGTCGCAAGGTTAATCCTAATGATGCTGATGTACATGTGGATTATGTTGACGAGGTAGGTGACAGCTTTGAGGAATATATTGTTTACCACCGTAAGTTCCTTGAGTGGATGCGCATAAATGGTTATGATGTTGAAAAGCGTTACACTCAGGAAGAGATAGACGAACTGGTTGCTCAGTCGCCTTATTACAAGGCCACAGCCAACGATGTTGACTGGCTTATGAAGGTGAAGATGCAAGGCGCTATACAGAAGTGGGTTGACCACAGCATCTCGGTAACTGTAAATCTGCCTAACGATGTTGACGAGGCTCTTGTGAACAAACTGTATATTGAGGCTTGGAAGAGTGGCTGCAAGGGATGTACCATTTATCGTGACGGTTCGCGTTCTGGTGTGATGATTGCTGCATCAAAGAAAGAAAAGCAGACCACGACACAAGGAACCAATACTGAGATGCCGTCAGATAACTTGGAAGAAAATAAGGATAATCCTTGTGTACCTCCTCAGGTCACAGAGCGTCGTCCACAAGAACTGGAGTGTGATGTGGTGCGTTTCCAAAACAACAAAGAGAAATGGGTTGCCTTCGTAGGACTTCTAAATGGTCATCCTTATGAAATCTTTACTGGTTTGCAGGATGATGAAGAGGGTATTGTGCTTCCAAAGACTGTTACTCGTGGAAAGATTATCAAGCAAACAAATGGTGATGGTACTCATCGTTATGATTTCCAGTTTGAAAACAAACGAGGTTACAAGACCACTGTAGAAGGCTTGTCTGAGAAGTTTAACCCAGAATATTGGAACTATGCTAAACTTATTTCGGGTGTGCTTCGTTATAGAATGCCTATTGACCACGTTATAAAACTGGTGGGCTCTCTTCAGCTTAACGACCAGAGCATTAACACCTGGAAGGTGGGTGTGGAGCGTGCTTTGAAGAAATATATCACTAATGGAACCACAGCTGTAGGACAGAAATGTCCTGTATGCGGACAAGAAACTCTTGTTTATCAAGAGGGCTGTCTTATTTGTACTAACTGTGGTGCCTCACGATGTGGATAATATGAAAATAAAAGAATCATTTATATCTCTGAAGTCTCTGCGGTTTCATGCTCTTCATGGCGTGATGCCGCAGGAACATGTTGTAGGCAACGACTATACTGTTGACTGTTGTTGTGCGTATGACATTTCAAGGGCTATGACTTCTGATGATGTCAACGATACGCTTGACTACTCTAAGGTGTATGGTGTGATAGCCAAGGAAATGGCTAAGCCAAGTGCGCTGCTTGAGCATGTGGCAGGACGTATGGTAGAGAAACTATTTGACGAGTTCTCGGGTATAACAGAAGTTAAGCTTACTATCACAAAACTTAATCCTCCTTTTGGAGCCGATTGTGATGGGGCAAGCGTGAGCGTTAATGCTCAACGCTGATGAACGATAATATATGTTTATACTTTAATTAATTTTAAAAAACTTAATTCTCTTTTGCGGTTTTCGTCCGATATTATTAATTTTGCAATACTAAAGTGGTATATGAGTAGAAAGATTTTGTTCCTTCTGATAACAATAATGATGTTGACAACTAATGTATTTGCTGCCAACCATAAGTTTACTATTGTTATTGACGCTGGTCATGGTGGACATGATACAGGTGCTAAGGGTGCTTTTTCATACGAGAAAGATCTTACCTTGCGCTATGCTAAGGCTTTCGGTGAAATTCTGTCACGTAAATGTCCTGATGTAAAGGTAGTTTATACTCGTACTACTGATGTGTTTGTGGAACTTAGCCGTAGAGCAGAGATTGCAAACAATAAGAAAGCCGACCTCTTTGTGTCGGTACATATAAATGCCGTGGGAGGTTCGCGAAATGTTCATGGTTATCAAACATGGACACTCGGAAATGGTCAGAATAGTGGTGATCGCGGTATTCGCATGAATCTTGAAGTGGCAAAGCGTGAGAACTCTGTGATTTATCTTGAAAAAGATTATCAGACTACATACAAGGGATATGACCCAAACTCGGCAGAGAGCAATATCATGTTTGAGTTTGTTGCTGATAAGAACAGAGAGCAGTCAACAGAGTTGGCTCGTTTCCTTCAGGATGAAGTGCCTTCGGCAACAGGGCGTGTTAATGGCGGTGCTCATCAGAACAACCTTGCTGTTCTTCGTCTTACATCAATGCCAGGTTGCTTGATGGAGCTTGGTTTTATTTCTACACCTGATGAGGAGGAGTTTATGAATAGCGAAAAAGCTCTTGACCTTTATGCACGTGGATTCTATAATGCTTTCGTTAGATATAAGAATAAGTACGACGAGAGTATGTCGGTGCCTTATCGTGTAGAAAAGGTTGACAGAGTGGAGATTCCACAGGTGGTGCAGTCGGTTTCAGAACCACAGGTAACAGATAGAGCGCAAGTAGAAACACCCAAGCCTGTAAAGAAAGAGGTTAATAAGGTGGAGACGACAAAGAAAGCTGAGCCTGTGAGAAAAGAGGTGAAGAAAGCTGAACCAGTTAAGAAAGAAAAGAGTGTTGACCACTCAAAGACTGATGCTCCGGTGTTTAAGATTCAAATTATGGCAGGACGTAATGAGCTGCCAGTTACGGCTCCTTATTTTAAAGGTGTATCAGGAATAGAGAAAATCAAGGATGGCGATATGTATAAGTATTATGTAGGCGCCAATACTGATTATAATTCCGTTAACCGCAAGCGTAAGGAACTTAATGAAACGTTCCCTGGTTGCTATATTGTTGCTTTCAAGCATGGTAAGCAGGTTAATGTGAATGAAGCAATAAAAGAGTTTCTGAAGTCAAAGAACAAATAAAATAATAAGAGAATAGATTAGAGACAATGAAAAAAGAAGTTACTATAGCTATTACTGCATGCGTTGCAGTTGTCATTCTCTTCTTTGGACTAAATTTCCTCAAGGGTTTGACCATTTTCTCTTCTGACAGTAGCTACTATGTTCGCTTTCACGATATACAGGGCTTGTCGGAAGCCAATCCTATATATGCTGATGGTTATAAGGTAGGTGTTGTAAAGACAATATACTATGATTATAATGGTAATGGAGATATTATTGTTAAGTTTGATGTAGATAACAATTTGCGTATTCCTAAAGGTACTACTGCAGAAGTAGCGAGCGACCTTATGGGAAATGTGAAGATGAATCTGCTTATGGCTAACAATCCACGTGAGAGAGTGAACCCTGGCGACACTATACAGGGTGCTACTAATAACGGACTCATGGGACGTGTGGCTAAGATATTGCCTAAGGTGGAAGCTCTTGTACCAAAGATAGACAGTATTCTTACAAGTGTTAATGCCTTGCTTGCTGATCCTGCTCTTGCTGCTACTTTGCATAATGCACAGCAGATTTCAAGCAATTTGAATACTACATCTCAGCAGCTTAATGTGTTGATGACTGATTTGAACAGGAATGTTCCTGGTATGCTGCGCAAGGCTGATGCTACTCTTGCCAATACTCAGCAGTTTACAAGTAATCTGGCTGCTGTAGATATTCAGACAACAATGAATGAGGTTAATGGTACTATTAGCAATTTGAAGACTTTTACTGATAATCTGAATAGCGGTAAAGGTTCTCTTGGCTTACTCATGAACGACCCTGGATTGTATAACAATCTTAATGCAACAATGAGTAGTGCTGATAGTCTTCTTGTTGACTTAAAGGCACATCCAAAACGTTATGTTCATTTCTCTCTGTTTGGGAAGAAAGAAAAATAAAAGCCTCACCTCGACCCTCAATGGTCTTTACACCCCCTTCGTTTCCCCCGTTCCCGGGGGACAGAAACCCCAAAGGGGAAGGGAGCACTAACTATTTGAAATACGGATTAATGAAAAAATCAGAGTATTCGGAGAAATCTGAATACTCTTTTTTTTTTGAAGTGTTTAGCGCACAACACTTGCTCATTATTATCTACTCATTACTCATTATTTTTTATAATCTCTTGCTTGATATTAATTATTTATTTATATTTGCGACAGAGTTAATTTATTAGTATTAAGCGCATTAGATTATTTTTTACTCATGAATAGGCAGTTAGTTTTTAGAGCCATTTGGGCGGTTCTTTTTATGGTATGTTGTCTTTTCCAGGTTTCGGGACAAACATTTGTTACATCTCTTGAACAGGTGGAAACTGGTTATTATCGTATTTATTCTCAGGCATACAATGCAACTATGGCAATGAGTGAAGCAACCAGCACTCATAATGTTTTCTGTGATGCTCCTGATGAAGATGATTATCTCCAGGTGTGGGAAATAACTGTTACAGGAATATCTGATGCCTCAAAAGATATTACGATAAAGAATGTGGTTACAGGCATGAAAGTAAATCGTTCGAGTAATAATTTCCACACACATGCTAATGCAATGACGTTTACACTTGAATATGCCAACGATGCTTTTACTATTGCTGTGAAAAATCAAGCGACAGGCTTGCATCATCAACAGAGTGGACATGATGTGGTTAGTTGGTCAAAAACTGTTGATGCTTCAAAATGGCAAATTGAAAAGGTTACCCCTGATGCTGGAATGCTTGCAAGTCAGCAAGCTGAGTATTCTGTTTTAAATGATATTGTGAATCGTAAGGTTGCTATTACTACTGCCTTATTGAAGTATTTTAATGATGCAAGTTGTGCAGAACTTAAAGATACGTATAAAACTTATTCTGATGCTCAACTTGAAGAGGCAATGACTACTGATGATATTCCGCTAATTTGTATAGATATGGCAAAGAAGGTGAAGAATAATTCTTGGGCAGTGTATAAATATGGTTGGAATATTACAGAGAAGAGTTTCCGTATAGCAAATTATAAACCAATTAGTAATAGTGCTAAATGGGCTAATTTAATTGGCGTGGGGTATGCTTTGGCACCAAATTCTGATCCTACAGGTATTTTCGTGAATGCTGATGAAATCATTTCTATTTATGTTGATAAGGATATTCCTACTGGAGGCGCATTACTTTTGCGTAATGTAGAGCGCTCTAGTGCTTCGGGAGATGGATATTCGCTAACTAAGGGTGTGAATGTCGTAAAAATACGCAAAGCGGGACTTCTTTTTATAGATTATGAGGTTGATAATACAACTGGTGGTAGTGCTCCGTTTACGGAATTAAGTAGTTATCCTTCGTTAAATATTCATATTGAAGGTGGAGCTGTTAACGGCTGTTTTGATATTACACGTGGGCATACCAACGAAGACTGGGAGATTATGAAGGATGTGCTCTTTAAGCAATATGACTATTTGCAGTTAAGAAGTGGGAAACAACTTTATAATATGAATAGGGATTTGGTTATTGCTGCATGCCCAGAGAAAATGGCTGGATTACTTGGCTTGTGGGACAAGATAGTAACTATGGAACACAATGTTATGGGGCTTAATGAGTTTAATGGATTTTTTAATACACCTTTGATGGTGGTTTCTTTTGTGGGAGATGGACATATGTTTGCTTCTACTTATGGTACTTATTATAACGAAAACACAGTAGCTGGAGTGATGAACTATGAACAAATGTTTGCTGGTGGTGCTCTTTGGGGACCTGCTCATGAAATAGGTCATATTAACCAGAAGTATATCAATATGATAGGGCAGACAGAGGTGTCGAATAATCTGTTTTCGAATATTGCAATTTATCAAAATGGGCATCTAACAAGTAGGGCAGAGTATGTTTATAACACATTAAAGAATATGAGCGATGGAGTGTATTGGAATCTGAGAGGGATATGGGAGAGAACTCATCTTTATTTCCAGCTATACCAGTTCTTCCATATTCAAGGTTTTATGCCTGATTTCTATCAAAAACTGTTTAGTGCATTACGAGCTGATCCGCTTGTGCATGTGAAAAATAAGTTTATAGATGCTACAGATGATTATCTGAAATTCTATAAGAAAGCTTGTGAGGTGAGTGGCTATGATTTGACAGAGCTATTCCAAGCTTATGGATTCTTTATTGTTCCAACAAATGATAATGAGTTCTATGGCGATTACACTTTGGATGGAGTTACTAAAAAGGCATTCAAGGTTGGTGACTATGGTGAATTTTATCTATGTGTAACGCAGGAGATGATTGATAATACTATAGCTGCTGTGAAGGCTATGAATTTGAAGAAATGTAATGCTGTGTTTATTGAGGACAGAATATCTTATCCTCTTGCGTCTTATGATGGACATGTCGAAAATGAGGTTAAAACGGCTTATGTTGGCTATCCTATTGGTACTTGTGGAGATGTTGGGCAATACACCGACTTTGTTTCTACAAATGTAGCTACAGGATATTTGGCTTCTTATGTTGAGAACGATGGCGGTTTGAATGTGTATGTAAATCATAGTAATGCTTCTGGAGCAGTAGGCTTCAAGGTGTATGATGGTGAGGGGAATCTTGTTTATCTCTCAAACAAATATAATTTTACTGTTCCTGCTAATGTATATTCTAAAATAAAGAATACCGATTTCACTATTGTTGCTGCAGGCGGTAATGGTGAAGATGCAATAATGCCTGCTGCTGCGCATTATGTAGAATGGATTGTAAAAAATAAAGCTGGTGAGGTTGTAAAAACATACCAAGAACCTCAGTTTGTAAATAGTGTAGTTTCTGATTATCCAGATGAAATAAAGCCTGCATTTGTTACATTGCCTTCATTTACAGCATTTACTTACACAGAGCCTGTTCAAAAAGTTGTTGAGGCTGTTTATACAACACCTTTTGTTGAGTCTTCAGAAACAGCATATAACTATTACGAAGTGAAAGTGCGTTATGGATGGCTTAATGAAACATCAGAAGGCAAAGCTGCAATAACAACCTCGAAACAAAATACAGATTATTACCGCTGGGCTTTCTTTGGCAGTCCTTATGTTGGTTATCGTTTACAGAACAAGGCAACAGGTAAATGGCTAAATGCAGGTGAATCTGCACCTGAAATGGGTAACGATGCTGATGCAGCAACAGTGTGGAAATTATTAGCTTGGTCAGGAAATACTACTTCATTTATTATCCAGAATCCTACAAAGGCTGGTTCGTATATTAATGACTTTGGTGGTCATGGTAATAACTTAGGCTATTATTCTGATGGTTCGCAGATTGACGTGACATTTGTTCCTACAGCTGCAACACTTGTTCCTATTACTGTTGATGAGCAGGAAGGCTATTGGGGCACATTCTATAGTTCAAGTAATGTTGCTATGCCTACAGGCGTTAGTGCATATCGTGTTACAGATGTTGATGATGGTACACAGAAACTCACGCTTACTGCTGTTGAGGGTAGTGTGCTGAAGGGTGGTGAGGGATATATTGTATATTCAACGTCACGTGAGCCAGGAATAGTTATGGAAAGTACTTCTACTGCACCAGCAAGTTTTTTAGGTACTAACTATCTTAAAGGCTCTGATAGTGAGCAAGAGTTTGCTGGTGAGGGTTCTTATTACATTCTTTCCCGTAAGGAGGTTACAGAGGGCGTATATAATTATGGCTTCTTCTGGCAGAATGGTACAGGCGGTAATAGTGTTATCAATGCTGCTCACAAGGCGTTCTTGCTTGTTCCGTCATCTGCTCCTGCTAAGAGTTATAATTTGAGTTTTAATGCTACAAATATTAACAATGTAGAAAATTCTGCAGATGATATTGATGAACCAAGATTTAATCTCTCTGGCCAACGCGTAGGCAAGAACTATAAGGGTATTATTATTATCAATGGTAAAAAGCAAATACAGAAATGATGATGAAAAAGTATATTTCTCCAACTGTTTGTGTTATGAGCATTGAGCCTCTGTCTGTAGTGTGTCTAAGCACTAACAATTCAGAGGCTGAGCCAAACGTACAATATAGTAAGCCTGACACTTTTGAAGAGTTAGATAATGCTTTCGAAATGTTAGAATGAGACTCTGAAAAAAAACTTTTGTATTATTTTATTACTCAGTGTTTCACGCTTGTAACAAATGGGCTAACATACTTATAATTGGCGGTTTTAAAACCAAAAATTTTTTTTGAGAGGTTAAAGTTAAAAATTCTCAGCAAATCTTTTTATTTTGTTAGTTTTCAATAGGTTATGAGCGTGAAACATTAAAAATCGTTCGAAAAACACCGGTTTTTGCTTAACTTCCACAATTTCAATAACTTACGAGATTTTCTTAATAACCGTTAATTGGGTGGGGGTTGCAAGTTTCGAAAAAAGTTGCTACCTTTGCAAAAGATAAAGTAAGAAGAGCCTAAAACTACTAATCGTAAGTTCTATGGTGGCTTAACTTAGTCGAAAGACATACAATTACATATCTGTAACATTAATAAGAATGAAAGAAAGTCCTGATGCGCGTTGGGACAGTGCTCTTGCGCTCATAGCCAAGAACGTTACCCCACAGCAATACAAAACATGGTTCAAGAGCCTTGTCTTTGAAAAGTTCGATGAGAACAAGAAGACTTTGCTTGTTCAGGTACCGTCACCTTTTGTGTATGAGTATCTGGAGGAGAACTTTATTGACTTGCTTTCTAAGGTACTTCGTCATACATTCTGCGAAGGTATCCAGCTTAACTATAAGGTTGTTACAGATAAGGAAAATAAGCTTGCACAGGTTATTGAAGCTGAGCCTAAGGATGATGCTATCAAACCTCAGCCAAGAACTCATGTCAATGAGATTTCTGCTCTTGATGCTGCACAGCCTCAGGAACTCGATTCTCAGCTTAATCCTCGTCTTACTTTCAGCAACTATATTGAAGGCGACAGCAATAAGCTTCCTCGTAGTGTAGGTCAGAGTATTGCTGAACATCCAAATACAGCACAGTTCAACCCAATGTTTATCTATGGCCCATCAGGTTGTGGTAAAACTCACTTGATTAATGCTATTGGTGCTCGTTGCAAGGAACTTTATCCTCAGAAGCGTGTTCTTTACATCAGCGCACGTCTTTTCCAGGTTCAATATACTAATGCTGTACTGCAGAATACGCTTAACGATTTCATTAGTTTCTATCAAACCATCGACATGCTTATCGTCGATGATATTCAGGAGTGGGCAACAGCTGTGAAGACTCAGGATACTTTCTTCCACATCTTCAATCATCTGTTCCGTAACAACAAGCGTATTATTCTTGCTTCAGACCGCCCTCCTGTTGACCTCAAAGGCATGAATGAGCGTTTGCTCACTCGTTTCTCTTGTGGTTTGATTGCAGAGCTTGAAAAGCCAAATGTTCAGCTTTGTGTTGACATTCTAAAGCGCAAGATTAAACGTGACGGTCTTACAATTCCAGACGACGTTATTCAGTATATAGCTTCTACAGCTAATGGCAGTGTGCGCGATTTGCAGGGCGTTATAAACAGTCTTTTGGCTTATAGCGTGGTTTACAACTGCAATGTAGATATGCGTCTTGCTGAACGTGTTATTAAGCGTGCAGTGAAGGTAGATGATAAACCTCTTACTATCGACGATATTCTTGATACTGTTTGCAACCATTATAATGTAACAGCCACAGCAGTAAACAGTAAGAGTCGTAAGCGTGCTCTTGTTCAGGCTCGTCAGGTTTCTATGTATCTTGCACAGAAATACACCAAGATGCCAGCCAGCCGTATTGGAAAACTTGTAGGTAATCGCGATCACTCAACTGTTATTCATAGCTGCTCGCAGGTTGAACAGCGTATGAAAGTTGATAAGGCTTTTGTTGCTGAACTATCATCAATAGAAAACTCTTTTAAGCTGAAAGGTTAGTTTTCTCAAGCAATGATTTTTCAAGCAATAAAATGTATAAAAAAGAAATTCTTCCGAACACGTAGCTGTTCGAATCATTTAGACTAAATGAATCATGGGGCATCCTTTATTGGAGTGCCCCTTTTTCGTGTAAGCGAAAATCGTTTACTCTTTTTGTTCGCTTACTCTTCTAAAATAACTTTATTATTCCTCTATAATGCCTCTATAATTCGTCTATATTGATTTTTAGCTATATTTCTGTTGTTATGCTACGAAAATATTATAACAATATATTTGTATTTGTTTATAAAATCAGTACTTTTGTATGGTATTTACTAATTTAAAATATAATGAAGACTGTGAAAAAAATATTTTTCTTATTGTTTCTTTTTATGTCGTTTTGTACTTGTAATGCACAAGAATCTAAAAGACCGTATTATCGTGTGAATTGGAAACAAATAGATAGTATTGCTAATGAAAATCCCGATAGTATTAGAGGTCTTGTGAAGCGTTTAATGCAGCAGACGATGGATACAACAATGACAAATGAAGAACGAATATTAGCATATTATGGTAGTACTTATCTTCCAGAACATAAAGGTGTTTTGTATGATCTGCGAAAAATATTATTTAATATGCGTGATAGAGAATATGAAGATGCATTGAAGCGAAATATTGAAGTTCTAAAGAGAGCACCTTTAGATTTGAATGCATTGGAAAATATGGTAATGCTAATTCGTGTAGAACAAAATAGTTCATCAAAGCACAAAACTTATACAGATGATGATTTACGATATTATAGTAATTTGATGGATGTGGTAGTAAAAATTGTTGCTTCAACTGGACTTGGTAGTGAAGAAGCTCCCTTTGCCGTTACATCAATAAGAGATGAATACATTTTGATGTATTATTATTTGGAAATTAAATATGGTAATCAAGGGTTCAATGTGCATGATGGCTATTCTGTTGATTATTTCGGCGTGAAAGAGAAAAGTGATAAATATAGCGGAGACATTATTGTTTTTGACACTAGTCGTGTGTTGGAATTAGAAAACGAAGATTTTCTTCAGAAGAAAGCGAAGAAGAAAAAGAATAAAAAAATCCCTGCAACCAATTGATTGCAGGGATTTGTATTTTAAGTTTTATTGCTCTACTATTAAGCACGCTTGTTCAAGAGAAGGTCTGTCTGTACAGCAACAGCTACGGTAGCACCTACCATAGGGTTGTTACCCATACCGAGGAAGCCCATCATCTCTACGTGTGCAGGAACTGAAGAAGAACCAGCAAACTGAGCGTCAGAGTGCATACGACCGAGAGTATCAGTCATACCGTATGAAGCAGGACCTGCAGCCATGTTGTCTGGGTGCAGTGTACGACCAGTACCACCACCTGAAGCTACTGAGAAGTAAGGCTTACCAGCGAGTACGCGCTCCTTCTTGTATGTACCAGCTACTGGGTGCTGGAAACGAGTTGGGTTTGTTGAGTTACCAGTGATTGATACGTCAACACCCTCGTGCCAAAGAATAGCAACACCCTCGCGAACGTCGTCAGAACCATAGCAGTTAACCTTAAGACGAGCTGGGTTGTTACCGTAAGGAATAGTCTCAACAACATTTACCTTACCTGTAGCGTAGTCGAACTGTGTCTTTACGTATGTGAAACCGTTGATACGGCTGATGATCTGAGCAGCATCCTTACCAAGACCGTTGAGGATAACGCGAAGAGGATTCTTACGAACCTTGTTTGCCATCTCAGCAATCTTGATAGCACCCTCAGCAGCAGCGAATGACTCGTGACCTGCGAGGAATGCGAAGCACTGTGTCTCCTCACGGAGAAGACGGCCAGCGAGGTTACCGTGACCGATACCTACCTTACGGTCGTCAGCTACAGAACCAGGAATGCAGAATGCCTGCAGACCTTCACCGATAGCCTCAGCGCACTCAGCAGCACTCTTGCAACCCTTCTTGATAGCGATTGCAGCACCAGCTACATAAGCCCACTTTGCATTCTCAAAACAGATATCCTGAGTCTCTGCGCAAATCTCATAAGGATCTACACCAAGCTCTTCACAAATTGCATTAGCCTCTTGGAGGTCTTTGATGCCATACTTGTTCAGCACTGCGTTAACCTGTGCCTCACGACGGTTCTGGCTCTCGTAAACTACTTTTCTAATTGCCATATTGTATGTCCTCCTTATTATTCGTTACGTGGGTCAATAGATTTAACAACACCCTGGTCAGCAGTTGTACGGCCATACTTACCTGTGAACTTCTTCACAGCGTCGTTAGCATCCATACCACCCTTGATAGCTTCCATCATCTTACCAAAGTTTACAAACTCATAACCAACAATCTGGTTCTCTGCATCGAGGAACAACTTGGTGATGTAACCCTGAGTAAGCTCGAGGTAGCGAGCACCCTTCTCAAGTGTACCGTATGTAGTACCAACCATTGAACGGAGACCCTTACCAAGATCCTCAAGACCTGTACCTACAGCAAGACCACCCTCAGAGAATGCACTCTGTGAACGACCGTAAACGATCTGCAGGAAGAGCTCGCGCATAGCTACGTTGATAGCGTCGCAAACGAGGTCAGTGTTCAAAGCTTCAAGGATTGTCTTACCTGGGAGAATCTCTGCAGCCATAGCAGCTGAGTGAGTCATACCAGAACAACCGATTGTCTCAACGAGAGCCTCAACGATAACACCTTCCTTGATGTTCAAAGAAAGCTTACATGTACCCTGCTGAGGAGCACACCAGCCAATACCGTGTGTGTAACCAGAAATGTCTTTGATTTCCTTTGCCTGAATCCACTTGCCTTCTTCTGGGATTGGGGCTGGGCCATGGTAAGCGCCCTTCTTGACAACGCACATGTTGTCAACTTCCTTAGTATAAATCATATTCCCTAAATTAATTTATTGTGAATATATAATTAAAAATTTCGTCTTGCTCAAAAAAGCTAATTGCCCATTTGGGACTTGCAACCGCAAAGATACAAAAAATCATTGATAAATACCATGTTTTAGGTATGGTTTTTAACAATATTATTAGGTTGGTTGCTATATAGTAGGTATAATTGCTAACTACGCTTTGCAATTATACCTACTTAAGAATCTGTATTCGTTTGTTGTGATTAGTTTGAGGCAGCGGTATGATACTTTTCCATGAGCCATGCTTTCTGCTCAGGAATAGTCATATTGCTGTTGTCAAGTTCTATTGCATCATCGGCCTTGCGAAGTGGTGAAACCTCGCGGTGTGAATCGATATAGTCGCGTTCTTCAACATTTTTGAGAATGTCGGCATAGTCGGCAGGCATACCTTTTGCCTGCAACTCGTCGTATCTACGTTGTGCACGCACTTCTGCTGAGGCTGTGACAAATATTTTTAGTTCGGCCTGTGGAAATACTGTTGTACCAATATCTCTACCATCCATAACAATACCTTTCTGCTCGCCCATGCGCTGCTGTTGAGCCACCATAGCAGTACGAACAAAAGGAACGGCTGCAATAGGGCTAACATGAGATGAAACTTCAAGCGAACGAATTTCTTTCTCTACAAGTTCGTTGTTGAGGTAAGTGTCAGGACGTCCTGTTTCAACGTTAAACTTAAAAGAAATAGTAATATTTTTCATATGCTTTTCAAGCTCATCTACATTAACAGTATTGTCAGCGTTGAAAAGGTTGTTGCGTAAAGCATAAAGGGTTACTGCGCGATACATTGCACCAGTGTCAACATACACGTAACCTATTTCTCGTGCAAGATCTTTTGCCATCGTGCTTTTGCCACATGATGAAAAACCATCAATGGCTATAATAATCTTCTTCATAATGTATATTGTTTTTGTTGTTATCGTGAACTATAATGTATAGCCAAGGTTTATCATGAGAGAACTTGAACTTACATGATATTTGCCATAGCTAATATTTATTTTGAAACGCTCAAGATTGATGCCTGCGCCTAATGTCATGCCTGCACCATGTGAGTTTTCTTCTTCTAAATCATCAGCATTTATAATGCTCATTTCATTCTTCTGTCTGAAGTTGTAACCGCCGCCTATCCATATCTGGTCAGACAGAATACAGTCAACACCCAGAGAAACGTGATTTATAAACTTGTAGTCCCAATGGGCTAAATCACCGAGAGTTGCCGAAAAGCGGAACGGCGTATTGGTCAACTGCTTGCTCACACCAGCCTGAACATCTGTAGGCATACGAACAAAATCATCTTCGTAGGCTTTTATCTCTCCACCGAGGTTCTTGGCAACAAGCGACACGCTCCATTCGTGTTCTGGGTCGTAGTAGTTTACGCCTAAGTCAACACCCACGGCCATGGAATTGTATTGACCTATATGTGAAGTGATAAACTTTGCAGCTATACCGCCAGCAATACGCTCTGAAAGCATATAGGAGAAATATCCTGTTATAGCAATGTCTTTTGCTGTAAAACTTCCCGTGATATTATTATCTGCATCCGCTTCTTTCATCGAGCCGTAGTCAACATATTGTCCAGAAACAGCCCATGAGGCTTTGTCGTTAATTGTTCTGTTGAAGGCTGCCGACGCAACATTTACCCCCTTCATGTAATACATGTAGTTGAGGTTAATACTCTTGTCGCTAACCGAAGCGAGTAGGGCAGGGTTATGGAAAATCAATGAAGCATCGTCCTCAATGAGACTGATGTTGTTTCCGCCAAGAGCAGCTGCATGAGCACTTACAGGCAGACGAAGGAAATTATATCCAGTCTGACTCTCATGCTGTGCAAATGCGTTTGATGCAAAGAGCGTGAACAAAAGTGCGAATAAAGCCTTTTTCATTTAATTTTCCTAATTATTCGGCAAAGATAATGCTTTTTTCAAATATAAGCATTAAATTTGCATGAAGTTTAATACTTTAAGAACGGAAGAAATTCGTTTTTATTGAAATGGGAATAAAGAAATCTGATAAGGCCAGTCTTGATAATCGCAGAACAACAGGATTTTTGTTGGGCTTGATATTTGTGTTGTCGCTTTGTTATGTAGGTCTTGAATTTACATCTCATGCTGACGATGCCAATTCTTCATCAGAATCATTTGATGATATGAGTGAAGATATAGAGATGTTGCCAGCTATGGACACGCATGATATGATTGCAGCTGCGCCTGTTGCTGCACCTTCGGTAACAGAAAAACTAAAGGTCGTAGATACAGATCCTGATATTTCCAAGAAACTTAATCCAAATAATAGTGATATTCTGCAAGGGGTAGGCGCGGGTATGCAGACTGATCTTGTACAGCAAGACGATCAGACAACTGCTCTCTCGCCTGTAGCTGTTGATGAAGACGATAATCCATTAAATTTTCGAGTTGTTCAGGAACTACCCGAATTTCCAGGCGGAATGGTTGAGTTTATGAAATGGCTCACTAAAAACCTGAAATACCCTGTAATGGCACAGAACCGTAAGATTCAGGGAAAGGTAGTAGTGTCGTTCATCATAAACAAAGATGGAACAATAGCTAATGCGAAAATAGAACAGAGCATCGATCCTGCTCTCGACAGAGAAGCTCTTCGTGTTATTCGCATGATGCCAAAATGGAAGCCTGGCATAGAAATGGGTAAACCTTGCAGAACAATGTTTGCTATACCAATCGTGTTCCGATTATAATTAGACACTATAAAGTAAAAATACATAAAAACATGTACACATCTGATGAAATATTAGAGAAAGTAAACGCCTTTCTCGAAAACTTACCATACGATCGTAAACCAGCAGGTCTCTACGACCCAATAAAATATGTTCTTTCTATGGGCGGCAAGCGCATTCGTCCTGTTTTGATGCTTTTAAGTTATAACCTATTCAAAGAGAATCCAGAAAGCATCCTAATGAATGCCGTTGCTTTGGAAACTTATCACAACTACACATTGTTGCACGACGACCTTATGGATAATGCTGATGTGCGTCGTGGAAAACCAACAGTTCATAAGAAATGGGACGATAATACCGCTATTCTCTCTGGCGACTCTATGCTTGTCATGGCTTACCAGAGAATGATGGCTGAATGTCCAGCTGATAAGCTTTCTGACGTGCTGACCCTCTTTACTGAAACTGCATTGGAAATAGGTGAAGGTCAGCAGTTTGATATGGAATTTGAAAACCGTCTTGATGTTAAGGAAGATGAGTATATTGAGATGATACGCTTAAAGACAAGCGTGTTGTTGGCTTGTGCCCTTAAGATGGGAGCCATTCTTGCTGGTGCTTCAAAGACCGACCAAGAAAATCTTTATAAGTTTGGCGAACAGATAGGTCTTGCCTTCCAGCTGCAGGACGATTATCTTGATGTCTATGGCGACGAAAAGATATTTGGTAAGGCTATCGGTGGCGATATCACCAGCAACAAGAAAACCTATATGCTTATCAATGCCTTTGTCAATGCTTCTGAGGCTCAGCGTGCCGAACTCACAAAATGGGTTGAGGCAAAGACCTTCGGCCGTAAGGAAAAGGTTGCTGCCGTTACTCGTCTATACAATGAAATAGGTATTGACACAATGGCTCAGCAAAAGATAGCATCTTATTTTGATAGCGCAAAGAAATATCTTGATGCAGTAAGTGTTGCTGAAGAACGCAAGAGCGAACTCAAAACCTATGCCGACAAAATGTTACATCGCAACAAGTAAATAATGATGTTCATAGATACTCATGCTCATCTTGACGGTGAGGAATTTAAAGACGATTTACAGGCAACTGTAGAACGTGCTAAAGAAGCTGGAGTAAGCAAGATTTTTATTCCAGCAATAGATAGAAACAGTATTACGAGCGTTCCAAGCATCTGCGCCGAATACCCCGATGTACTTTATCCTATGATGGGACTGCAGCCCGAAGAGGTGAAAGCCGATTATCAGGAAGTGCTTGCTCTTATGCATTCTTTGTTGCTTAACGATACTCTGCATCGCTATATCGCTGTCGGCGAATGTGGACTTGATTTCTACTGGAGCCGTGAATTTGAGAAAGAACAGCTTCTTGCTTTCGAAGAACAGGTGAAATGGAGCATTGAACTGAACCTTCCACTAATGATTCATTGTCGAAAAGCGCAGAACGAATTGCTTGAGATAATGAAACCTTACAAGGATAAGCTTCCTGGCGGTGTGTTTCATTGTTTTACTGGCAATCAGAAAGAGGCTGAACGCTATCTTGATTTTAGCGACAGGTTCGTATTGGGAATAGGTGGCGTTTCAACATTCAAGAACAGTCATCTGCGTGAAGATCTACCTGCCGTTGTACCATTAGAACGTATCGTTCTCGAAACCGACAGTCCGTATATGGCCCCAGTTCCTAATCGCGGAAAGCGCAACGAACCAGCATTCGTAAAACAAGTATTGCTCACACTGGCTCAGGCATACGGATGCACACCCGAAGAGATGGCTTCTGTAACAAATAAGAATGTACAGCGCATCTTCGGAGTTTAGAATAATTGAACTTAAATAGTTTAATATAGAGGAAATAAAAACAAAAAAAACAAAGAAAAGACTTGAAAGGCAAAGTAAAAATGATTACTTTTGCAACCATAATTAATTACTACTGTTAGGAAAGATGCTCGAGTGGTTTAAGAGGCACGCCTGGAAAGCGTGTATACCCCTAAAGGGTATCGGGGGTTCGAATCCCCCTCTTTCCGCGGACTAAAATATTTCATGCTTATGAAGAAAAATATTGCAAACCTTGCAATTGTTACACTCCTGATATTTGTTTGTAATACAGCATTCGCTCAAGGTAAGAAAGTGACTGCTAAGGCTCCGGTGAAGACAGAGCAAAAAGCAGAACCAGTAAAGACTGATAGTGCCATAACCGACACTATGACTAAAGACACTGCCGCAGATGAAATCTTGAATACTTTCGATGATCAGACCGCCGATGTAGCTGAAGATGTTGAAAGCGAAGGCTTCCATAAGAGTCTTAAAACAAAGTTCATCGAGGGTAATGCAGGCTTTATGTCGCTTGTAGCTTTGGCTCTTGTCATTGGCCTTGCTTTCTGTATCGAACGTATCATCTATCTTAGTCTTTCAGAGATAAATGCTAAGAAGTTCATGAAAGACCTTGATGAAAAGATTATGCAAGGCGATATTGAAGGCGCTAAGACACAATGTCGTGAAACACGCGGACCAGTAGCCTCTATATGTTATCAGGGACTTGAACGCATCAACGAATCTATTGAGAATGTAGAACGTTCAGTAGCAAGCTACGGTAGTGTGCAGAGTGCTAACCTTGAAAAAGGCTGTTCATGGATTACACTCTTCATCGCTATGGCTCCAAGTCTGGGATTCTTAGGCACCGTTATCGGTATGGTTATGGCTTTCGACCAGATACAGACAGCAGGCGACATCAACCCAACAATTGTTGCTGCAGGTATGAAGGTAGCCTTGATAACAACTATTTTCGGTATTATAGTAGCCTTGATACTTCAGGTATTCTATAATTATATTCTTTCCAAGATTGAGCATATCACCAGTCAGATGGAAGAGAGCGCTATCTCTCTGCTCGATTCTGTGATGAAATATAAACTGAAAAACAAATGAAGCTGAATTTCACCAACATACAAACATGGTCAACAGAGCGCATATCACAGCGTGTGCTCTATTTGATTATTGCTCTTACTGGAGTAATATTCCTGTTGTTCTGGCTCGTGGGCTTTAGTCAGCCATTCGTTGACGACCCCAATTTCAACGCACCATTGTTCACCGATGTATTGCTTGTCTTTGTGGCCATTCTTGCCATTGTAGCACTTGCATTGGCAATATGGGCATTATGGCGAGAAATAAAGATGTCACGCCAGAACAAAATCGTGTTAGATAATAATATTCCTGTAGGCAAGATTCGTCGTTACGTTATTCTTGGCACACTCGCTTCTGTGTTGCTCACAGGTTTATTTGCATCACGCGAAGCCATTTCCGTAAATGGTAATCAATATACCGATTGGCTTGGCCTCACCGCCAGCGATCTGTTTGTAAACACATCCATAATAATGATTGTAGCCGCTATAGGCACAGTTATTTATGGTGCAACAAAATATAGAAGAAAACGTAAATAATGAATTTCCGTCGTCAAAGACATAGAGTTCCTGCACTTAACACAACATCAACAGCCGACATCTCTTTCATGCTGCTGATATTCTTTCTTGTGGCATCTTCCATGGATGTCGACAAAGGCCTGTCGCGACAGCTTCCACCTGCCGACAATCAGCAAAAACAAGAAGAAAGTGCTATAAACAAAAACAGACTGATGACGGTAAAGATTTCAGCACAGAACGAACTTATCGTCGACGATAAACCATTAGCTATAGAAAAACTTCATGGTAAGGTTGAAGGCTTCATACAGCGTTTGGGTAAGAACCACATGATTTCGCTTGATGCCGACCCACAGTCTGACTACAACACATATTTCAAAGTTCAGAACGAACTTGTAACAGCATATAAAGCATGGCGCGATGCCACGGCACGTAAAACCTATCACCGTCCTTTTGCTAAGCTCACCAACGACGAAAAAGAAAAGATCAAGGATATGTGCCCTCAACGTATAGCTGAAACCTATAACGGATTACAGGAAGGAGGCGCACAATGAGCATGTTCAAACGCACACGTCGTGAAATACCAGGCCTTAACACCTCGTCATTGCCTGACCTTATCTTTACAGTGCTATTCTTTTTCATGATTGTTACTCACATGAGAAAGGTAACACTGAAAGTACGTTATCAAGTGCCTCAAGGTACAGAACTCACACGCCTTACCAAGAAAACAGCAGTAAGCTATATTTATATAGGTAAACCAGCAGTAGGCTCTGATATCGACAAGGCAAAGACAGCCATTCAGCTGAACGATAAATACGCAACAACAACTGATATTATCGACTATATCGCAGCCGAGAAATCACGTATGACCCCAGAAGATCAGCAACAGATGACAGTGTCAATAAAGGCTGATAAAAGCACTAAAATGGGAATTATTTCTGAAGTAAAACAGGCACTACGCAAATCAAAAGCTTTAAAAATAAGCTATTCGGCAACAGAAAAATAGCATAAATGTGCAATAAACTATCAAATTGATATATTATTGCGTGTTTTATATTATATAATGTTAAAATACTGCCCAAAGTTTTGTTTAATAACTTTTAAGCTGTAAATTGTTGCGATTTAAAGATATTATTGCTAACTTTGCAACCAATTAATAAAAATCATATTATAAATGGCACATCATAGTTTAGATGCTTTGGACAAGAAGATTCTGCGACTCGTTGCAGATGACGCTCGTATCCCATTTCTTGAAGTAGCCCGCGCGTGTAATGTAAGCGGTGCAGCTATTCATCAACGTATTCAAAAGTTAACAAGCCAGGGAGTATTGAAAGGCTCTCAGTTTATTATCGACCCTGAGAAGGTAGGATATGAAACTTGCGCTTATGTTTCTCTGTATTTGAAAGATCCTGAGTCTCACGATGTAGTTGTTGAGGCTTTGAAGAAAATCCCTGAGGTAGTTGAATGTCACGCTACTACTGGCGATATGGATCTTTTCATCAAGATGTATGCAAAGAACAATCGTGACCTGATGACTATCATCCACGATAAGTTGCAGCCTCTTGGCTTGAGTCGCAGTGAGACAATCATCTCTTTCAATTCAACAATCGACCGTCAGTTGCCAGTACCAGAGGTTGAGGCTACCGATGTGATTGAAGAAACAGAAGAGGAAGCTGAGTAAGGTTTTAGTTTTTGAGTTTTAAGTTACAAGTTAGTTCTTAGTTTTTTAGTTCTAACTCATAAACTCACAAACTAAATAACTCACAAACTCATAAAGTATATTTACAGAAAGCGAAGGCATGAGAATTGCTTTCGCTTTTTTCATGTTCTTCCCGTTCTACTAATCTCCATTCCTTGAAGTCAGGGAAGAAAGTATCAGCATCAGGATAAACATCATCAACAATAGTAAGAAGAAGTTCATCACATCTGTTCATTGCTTCTTCATACACGCTTGCACCACCTATAATATATACATCGCCTTCGCAGTGTTTTAATGCCTCGTCCAAACTGTTATACACTTCACAGCCAGCATAATCCCTTGCCGTTCTGCTCAGCACAATATTTCGTCTGTTGGGGAGAGCACCGTTAGGCAGCGATTCGTATGTTCGTCGCCCCATGATAATAGTATGGCCCGTCGTCAATGCCTTAAAACGAGCCATGTCTTCGGGAATAGAATATAGCAGTCTATTCTCTTTTCCTAACCCATTGTTTTTTGATATGCAAGCAAGAATACGTATAACTTTGAACATTGAAGTTTGAATATTGAAGTTTGAAGTTTGAACCGAAGGTCACTGACCGAGCAGAATAAAAGATGGAAATATTGAAATAATGAAAGATTTAAATATTATATCGGCATAGCCGACTAATTTTCAATGTTCAATTTTCAATCTTCAACCGAAGGTCATCGACAGAGCACATGCTGTCAACGGAGTTGGTGCATCTGAATAAGCGAAGGAGATAATAGCATTGCTTGCAATGCGTTCGCCGGTGCAAACATTAACTTTGAAGATTGAACTTTGAAATTTGAAATTTATTGCTGATTGAGCGTTAAAGCGAAGGAAGTAACTTTGGCGCGAAGCGCTTTACATTACTCATTATTAATT
>R26__coassemble_312_pt1 | contig 31940 bp, 15 predicted proteins | sample R26__metabat2_low_PE_011 | metagenome-assembled genome bin R26 | reverse complement strand
TAAGAGTTGTGGGTACTCCTTCATTCACTCTGCAAAATTAAAGCGAAACTTAAATCACTTTATTTTTTTACCTTTAATTCTGCTTTCTGAAGTTTTTCTTTTACAGAACTGTTGCCATAGTAGAGGATAAGTGAATGGTCTATAGGGTGAACGGTGTTGGTGTTCACATCAAAGAGTTCCCTTACCTTATCGTCTAATGGCAGTTTTACAGCTGCAGTCTCTCCAGGCTTAAGACTGATGCGTTGGAAGCCTTTGAGAGTAAGTTGTGGACCTTCCACATCTTTAGGATCTTTGACATAAAGCTGAACGATTTCTGTTCCCTCACGCTTTCCTGTGTTGGTGACAGGAATAGATATTATATCGTCCTTACCATTGGTACCCTTAATGATTTTAGCCTTTCCAATATTGAAGGTGGTGTAGCTAAGACCGTAACCGAATGGGAATAGTGGAGTGTCCTTGAAATAACGATATGTGCGGTTCTGCATAGAATAATCCTCAAAATCAGGAAGCTGAGAATCATCAGTATAGAATGTTACCGGCAGTTTTCCTGATGGGTTGACATCGCCAAAGAGAATATCGGCAACGGCAGTTCCACCCTCCTGACCAGCATACCATGCCTGAACAATAGCTTCGCAATTCTTTGTTTCTGGGGTAAGAGCTATAGCTGAACCTGAGCAGTTAACATAGATAATCTGCTTACCAGCCTTCTTAAGAGCAGCAATGAAATCACGCTGTACCTTTGGAAGTTCGATACTTGTACGGTCACCGCCAGCAAAGCCTTCTATTCTTACAGGCATCTCCTCACCTTCAAGAGCAGGAGAGATACCACCAACAAAAATAACCTTGTTAATGCCCTTCAGTTTAGCTATTGTCTCGTTATAGTTGATAGGTTGTTCTTCACCAATATTAACTTTCATATTGGCTCCCCATGTCTTTACAAACTGATAACGAATCTCAATGTTGTATTTCTCGCCCTTGGTAACCTGAAGAGGAGTACGGGTTGGTGTAGTACGCCATGTGTGATGACGTTGCACTTGCTTACCATTCACATATACCTCAAAATGACCACAACTCTCTACATTAAGCACTACCTCACCCGATTTCTCAGGAACGAATGTTGTTTCGTATTTTGCAGAGAAGTCCTCTACAGGTACATTAGGTGCAAAAACATGCATACCAGCTGTTGTAACAGCGAAAGGAGCGTTGTAGAATTCTGTAGATACAGGTTCACCTTCCATGTTAATATTACTCCAGAAAGTACCCTTCAACCCTTTCTTGCCTTCAAAAGAGCATTGATCGAAGAATGGCTTTACTATTTTCAGATCGGTAAGATCACAACCCTTGATATACTCAATATTCTTGTATTTGCTTTTGATACCGCTAAGGATAGAAACAGTGTGATTAGGAGTACCGTTGTAATTACCCCACATCATTGGGTCGTTATCAGCATTAGGACCGAGAACGGCTATTTTCTCATTTGATTTCTTATTAAGAGGAAGGATATTATTGTTGTTCTGCAAAAGAACAATACTCTGACGTGCCATATCAAGAGAGATCTGTGCATTCTCCTTGCTTGACATCACAGAATAAGGAATCTTACTCCACTCCACCTTATCGGCATCATCCATCTCACCAAGTTCAAAACGACCTTCAAGCAAACGAACAACATGTTTGTTTACCTCTTCCTCCGAGATGAGTCCTTTTTCTACTGCCTCAGGGATGCTCTTGTAAGCATAGTTATAACCACACTCCACATCAGTACCAGCAAGAGTAGCCATTGAAGCAGCATGAGCCGCATCAGGTTGTGTTTTATGACTCTGCCAGATATCGCTGACAGCACCACAGTCGCTAACTACGAGATATTTGAATCCCCATTCATCACGTAGAATCTGCTGAAGCAGACGGTTGTTGCCACAGCATGGTTCATTATCCCAACGCTGGTAGGCACACATCACCTCACGTACCTTGGCATCCTGCACAAGAACTTTGAAAGCAGGCATATAGGTTTCCCAGAGGTCACGAGGAGAGATATTCTCAATATTCACGTGGTGACGTGTTGACTCAGGACCACTATGAATGGCAAAATGCTTGGCACAAGCCAAGAGCTTACGATATTTAGAACTTTCTGGCCCTTGAAGACCACGAACAACAGCAGTTCCCATCACACTTGTGAGATATGGATCTTCACCGTATGTCTCCTGACCACGTCCCCAACGCGGATCGCGGAAGATATTCACATTAGGTGTCCATACCGAAAGACTGTGGAACTTCTGATCTTCACCCCCCTTCGAGATGCGTTCGTGATACTGCGCACGCATTTCATCGCTTGCTGCCGAGAATGCTTTAAATAGCAGGTCAGGGTTAAACGACGAAGCCATAGCCACAGGTTCTGGGAACACAGTAACATTTCCCATATTGGCAGCACCATGAAGAGCCTCACTCCACCAGAAGAATTTCTTGATACCCAATCGAGGAATAGCAGGTGACTCATCAAGCATAAGAAGCGCCTTCTCTTCAAGTGTGAGACGACTACATAAATCAAGTGCTCTCTGATGAGCATCAAGATTAGAATTTTGATACGGATAGAGTTGCGCATTGGCAACAGTAGAAAGTGCCAGACACATGGTCAGGGCAGAAATGGTTTTAATTATTCTTTTCATGATAAAAGTGAGTTTGTCAGTTTGCGCGTTTACGAGTTACAAAGTTAACTACATAACGTATATATTACTATCGTGAAATGTATCCAAAACTTTAGATTTTGTATCATTTGACAAAATATACAAATTTGAACGAAAACGGAAAACTTTTGAAACGATATACAAAATCGCTCTCAATAAAGAAGTATATCTTTGCATTTATAAATGTGTAATAACTACAAAACAGACAAAAAAACCGATGGAAAACTTAAATCGCTGGAGAAAGACAAGAGTCTTGTTTTCATTACTCTGCTTACCTCCACTACTTTCGCAGGCACAAAACCCTATCATCAGCAGTCAATTTACTGCCGACCCAACAGCTCGTGTGTTTAACGAGAAGATCTATCTTTACCCTTCACATGACATTCAGGCACCAAAAGGACAGCGCCAGGATTGGTTCTGCATGGCCGACTATCATGTATTCTCTTCAGACAACCTTGTTGACTGGCAAGACCACGGAGTAATTATCTCACAACAGGATGTGCCATGGGGCAATCCTGAGGCTTACTCTATGTGGGCACCAGACTGTGTGTATAAAAACGGCAAATATTATTTCTTCTTCCCTAACGCTCCAAAAGACGGACGCGGCTTTGGCATTGGCGTAGCAACAGCCAACAGTCCTGCAGGTCCTTTCACCTGTGAGCCACAACCTATCAAGGGCATCTCAGGTATCGACCCATGTGTGCTTCTTGACGATGACGGTTCTGCCTACATTTACTGGGGCGGAATGGGTATTCGCGGCGCAAAACTGAAAGACAACCTGCTTGAGGTGGACGGCGAACTGAAAGAGTTTAAGTTCCCTGAGAGAAAAGACGAAGCAGGAAACATCATAAAGATGCCAGCCATGAAACTTGCTGGCGATGAGATGAAAGGCTTACCAGAAGGATTCAAGGAAGGTCCTTTTGCTTTCAAACACAATGGTAAATACTATCTCACCTTCCCTTGGGTGCGCAAGGAGAATGGCACCGAGACATTAGCATACGCCATGAGCGACAGTCCACTTGGTCCTTGGACATTCAAGGGTATTATCATGGCTGAGCATGCCAATGGCTGCTGGACTAACCATCATAGCATAGTGAACTACAAGGGACAGTGGTATCTGTTCTATCACAGAAACGACTACTCTCCTAAGTTCGACAAGAACCGTTCGGTATGTATTGACAAGTTGAGTTTCAATGCCGACGGTACTATTCAGGAAGTGAAGCCTACCCTTCGTGGTGTTGGTATCAGCAAGGCAACAAGTCCTATACAAATTGACCGTTACAGCAGCATCAGCGGTAATGCAACAACAGACTACGTGATGGCATTCATGCCACAGATGGGTTGGCAGGTGACTCTGCAGAAGGGTGCATCGGTAAGATATGCAGATGTTGACTTCTCAGGTATCAAACCTGTTGCCGTTGTCCGTGCACAAGGAAACGGAACCATAGCTATCAAGGTAAACAACAAAGAGATAGCAACAATGGAGGTTAATGCTGTTAGAATGTCAGAGGAATATACTCCTACAGCTAAGATTGCAGCAGGCGCAAACAATATTGGTGACATAGAGGTTGTTTGCACTTCAGGTGAAGTACAAATTGACTGGGTGCGTTTCTTATCAGAGAACGAGGAGATGCCAAAGGCCCCACAGCTCTCAGACTACTTCGACAAGACAACTACAGCATCAGCAACACCTGATAAAGACGGGTTCATTCGTCGTTGGATGCTCTTAGAGCCTATCAGCAAGAAGCACATGAAAGAATATAGTTCTAACCTTAATTTCACCTATCAGTTCATGCCACAGGAGTTGGGCAAGGAGTATTATCCTGGTCAGTTCAAGAAGTTCCCTAAAGACGGACAGAAGGTGAAGGTTGCTGCCAGCGGTCAGACTCTACAGTGGCATGCTCTTGACAGCAAGCGCTTTAACGTTAAGTTGTTCCGTTTTGCCTCTGGCATGAAGAAACAGATGTATAGCGTGCTCTTCTGGGCAACAACAATCATCGACTGTGATGAAGAGATTAAGGATGTACGTTTAGCTGCAGGTTCTAACGGTGCTTCTATGTGGTGGCTCAACGGTGAGAACGTGCTTACCTTAGAGAGCGACCGTCGCATGGTAAAAGACGATGGTACTTCAAAGCGTCTTACTCTGCACAAAGGCCGTAACATTCTGCGCGTGGCCGTTGCCAATGGTCCAGGCATGAGCGATATGTGCGCTCGCTTCATTGATGAGAAAGGCAATGCGATAACTAACTATACCATAAAAACAAAATAAACAGACTAACATTTATGAAATATAATAATTTATTATTGTTATTCACACTGGCATTTTCTGCCAACGGATTTGCACAATCAGGTGAACCATATATTCACGACCCATCGACAATTGTTGAATGTGATGGTAAATACTATACCTTCGGAACAGGTGAAGGAGGACTTATCTCAGAAGACGGCTACCACTGGTATAGTGGTGCTGTAAGACCAGGACGCGGTGCAGCTCCTGATGCCATGAAGATTGGTGATAGATACTTGGTTATCTATGGTGCCACTGGTGGTGGTCTTATGGGTGGTCACAATGGTAGAATACTCACCATGTGGAACAAGACCCTTGATCCTAACTCTCCAGATTTCAAATATACAGAGCCTATAGAAGTAGCTAACTCAGATGGATTGGAAGACTGTGATGCTATTGACCCAAGTTTGTTGCTTGACCCAAAGACTGGTCGTCTGTGGGTGACCTATGGCACATACTGGGGAAATATCCGTCAGATAGAGATTGACCCTAAGACCGGTAAGCGTGTTGAGGGAAATGTAGAAAAGGACATCGCCATTGACTGCGAGGCTACTGATATGATTTACCGTGATGGCTGGTACTACCTCTTAGGTACTCACGGTACATGCTGTGATGGTGTGAACTCAACCTATAACATCGTTGTTGGTCGTTCTAAGAGTGTTAATGGTCCTTTCATTGATAATGTAGGTCGTGACATGATTGCTGGCGGTGGCAAGATGGTTATTGCGGGTGGCGACAGAGTTGTTGGTCCTGGCCATTTCGGAAGAGAGATTATTGACGAAGGCGTTGAGGTGATGTCATGTCACTACGAGGCAGACTTTGATCAGGGCGGCAGAAGTGTGCTTGCTATTCGTCCTCTCCTATGGCAGAATGGATGGCCAAAGGCTGGCAACCGTTTCCATGGCGGTACCTTTGAGATAGAGTCAGAGCGCAGAGGATATGCTCTTGAGTTGGCTACCGATTTTGTGAGAATACCTCAGGAGCGTCATTTCTGGGGCGCCCCAGACACATCTGCTGTTAAGCCAATAGCAAGTCAGCAGCTCAAGGATGTTATCAACACATGGCCAAAGGGCGAGATAGCAGTAAGATGCAACGACTATATGTTCCGTCCTAACCAGCGCTGGACAATAACAGCAGAGCCAAATAAGGGTGGCTACTTAGGTCAGCCATACTACAAGATTATCATTGAGGGTACTAATCGTGCATTGGCTGCAACAGCAAGCAAAGAGCTTACTACCGTTGCAGAATATACTGGCGACGATGCTCAGCTATGGCGCATAGAGCAGCTTGTTGATGGTACATATCGTATCATGCCAAAGAAGATTCCTGGTGAGAAGGACATCAACACCAAGATTTGTCTGTACTCTGCTGGTGACAGTACTCCTACCCTGGCAACATACGATTTCAACAGTGATAACTCGAAGTGGAATCTGCGACAGCAGTAAAAGAGTTTTTTAAAAAGAGATAAAACAAAAGATGAGAAGAACGATTTTCCTTGTAGCATTTATTGCACAATGTCTACTTTTCAGCGCTAATGCAGCTAATATTTATTCTCCTAACGGAAAAATATCTGCATCACTGGAGGGCAAGACTCTGAAGTTAAACTACAATAACAAACATGTCATCGACATTCTGGTTGATGTAACAGGAAACAAAGACACAGATTTCAGTTTGGTAAGCAAGATAACTGCCGACTATCAGATGCTTTCCGGCAAACGACTTCACTGTAAAAATGAAGCAAATGAATACCGCTTGGAAAATCTTGTTCTTCGTCTTTATAACGATGGAGCTGCCTTTCGCTATGAATATAACCTGAAAGAGAACTCAGACATCCCTGCTGAGCACACAGCATATATCATTCCAGAGAACACTAAACGTTGGATGCAGCAATGGACAGATGCTTACGAGGCTCTCTTTCCACTCACAACAAGCTACAAGACCGCTCCTGTAGCTTCATTTAGTGCTATATCAAAATCGGCTGAGGGGTGGAACAACCGTTGGGGCTATCCATCGTTGATAGAAGCTCAGGATGGTGTATTTGCCCTTATCTCTGAGGCTAATATTGAAAAGACACAGAGTGCATCATGTCTTTATAACGACAAGGAAGTGTATCGTGTGGTTGCTGATGAGAACAACGCTAAGGTAAGTGGGGCTTGGCATACTCCTTGGCGTGTGGTTATCACTGGTCAGCTGAAAGACATTGTAGAGTCAACACTCGTAACTGATGTTGCTGATGAAAATAAACTTGAAGACACCAGTTGGATAAAGCCTGGCGTTGTGTCATGGATATACTGGGCATATAATCATGGTTCGAATGATTACAATATCATAAAGAAATATGTTGATATGGCTGCCAAGCTAAAGTTGCCTTATGTGCTCATTGATGCAGAATGGGATACTATGAAAGGTGGCAAGAGCATTGAAGATGCAGTGAAATATGCCCTTTCAAAAGACGTTAAGCCTATAATATGGTATAACTCAAGCGTTGGATGGGTTGACGGAGCGCCTACTCCAAAATATCGATTGAACAAGGCCGAGGACAGAGAGAAAGAGTTTGCATGGTGTGAGAAGATTGGTGTAGCGGGAGTAAAGATTGATTTCTTCTCTGGCGACAACCTCAAAAATATGGAATATTGTATTGACCTGCTTGAGAGTGCAGCCCGTCACCATTTATTGGTGAACTTCCATGGTGCAACCATTCCACGTGGATGGCAGCGCACGTACCCCAACCTCATGTCAACAGAGGGTGTATATGGTGCAGAGTGGTATAATAACGTACCTACCTTTACAACCAAGGCTGCATGTCACAATGCCACACTGCCTTTTACACGTAATGTGATTGGACCTATGGACTACACCCCCTGCGCTTTCAGCGATTCGCAACATCCACATATCACTACCAATGCTCATGAGCTGGCACTCACCGTGCTATACGAGAGTGCATTGCAGCATCTTGCCGACAAACCAGAGAGCTACTATGCACAACCACAGAGTGTGCAGGATTTCTTCGGCAGTCTGCCTACCGTATGGGACGAGACACGTTTCATCAGCGGTTACCCTGGTGAGAGCGTAGTAATTGCCAGAAGAAGCAAGAACACATGGTATGTAGCTGGCATCAACGGCTCAGACATAGCAAGAACTATTCCTCTTTCACTGAGCAAGCTGAATATCCCAGCCTCAGCAAAAATACAAGCGTTCTGTGATGGAACAGCTATAGAGAAGGAGATATGGAATATCCAAACTCTAAAAACATTGCCTGAAGCTGTGAACCTACAGCCGAGAGGAGGAGTGGTATTTAGAATTACGAATTAGGAGTTAGGAATTAGGAGTTAGGAGTTAGGAGTTAGGAGTTAGAAGTTAGAAGTTAAATGCCATAGGCATCCTTTACTCATTATTAACTACTCATTCTTAATTGCCCGCAGGGCAACTAATTCAACATTCAAAATTAAAATTTAATAAATCCAATATATAATTAATGAAAAAAGTTTTATTATCTGCACTCGCCCTGTTGGGTACTCTTTCTGTTAGTGCACAGAATCCTTATCTCCCATTGTGGGAGCATCTTCCTGATGGTGAACCACGTGTATTCGAAGATCCTGATCATCCTGGTAAATACCGTGCTTACATCATTGGTTCACACGATATCACCTACAGCGCATATTGCGGTAACGATATCCGCATGTGGTCGGCACCAGTAGAAGACCTCTCACAATGGAAAGATGAAGGTCCTATCTTCTCATGGTATGTAGATGGCCAGTGGGATACTATGTTTGCTCCTGACCTCGTGGAGACAACAGATAGAAAAACCGGTAAGAAGACATACTGGCTATATCCTCACAGTCGTGGCTGGAGACGTGTGCCTATGGTATGTAAGGGTGATCGTCCAAACGGCCCTTTCACTCCAGTGAACCTCACCAAGGATGGCCGTCAGTGCCTGCCTGGTTCACTCATTGACTTCGACCCATCGGTATTCATTGAGAACATAACTGACAAGAAAGACCCTGACTACGATAAGGGTTTCCGCGCATACGTGTTCTATGGTTTCCAGCACTCAACAGCTTGCGAACTTGACCAGAACACAATGTACTCTATGCGTCCAGGTACTAAGCTTCACGACTACTTCATCCCAGCAAGTGCTCGTTATGGCGTAGTACGTGACCCAGAGGGAACAACCTATCCTGCACTCTATAAGGGTCAGAACCCTGGTGACTTCAACTTCTTTGAGGCATCATCAATCCGTCAGGTAGGTAACAAATACGTAATGGTGTTCTCAGGTTATTCTGGTCCTGACTACGGTTTAGGCTCTACCAACTCAGCTCTTCGTTATGCCTTCGGTGACTCACCTCTTGGTCCTTGGCGTTCAGGTGGTGTTCTCGTTGATTCACGTGGCGTCGTTGAGAACGAGGATGGCAGTCATCTAATGACAACAAATGCTGCTCACAACACTCATGGTTCATTGCAGCAGATCAATGGTCAGTGGTATGTATTCTATCATCGTCCACCACGTGGCTTTGGAAATGCTCGTCAGGCAATGGTTGCTCCAGTGAAGATTACATGGGACAAGAAGTCTGTTGCTGATGGTGGTGTTGTGAAGATCACAGCTTACGATCCATACGCTAAGAACAACGAGTGGACAGCTAAGGCCAGCGATGGTACTCAATATACAGGTGCTGAGGTAACAAGTGAAGGTTTCCAGATCTTCGGTTTGCCACCATACAACTATTATTCTGCAGGTATTGCTTGCTTCATGACTGGTAACGAGTGGATGCAGGACAACTATGATGTATGGAACAACAGCATGGATCTTGCAGGTATCACCAACAAGGGCATCGTTGGTTTCAAATACTTCGGTTTTGGTGGTTTGAATAAAGACACTAAGGGTATCAAGGCTTTTGCTGGCACTAAGAAGGGTGATGGCACTAAGCTGAACATCAACCTCGTTCCTGGTGGTAAGGGAGCATTCAAGATTCATGTAATGCTTGACAACCCTTGGAAGGGCAAGGAGATTGCTACTGTTGAAGTAGAGGCAAACGCTAAGCGTGTGGCTCAGAACTATCAGGTAGCAGTTCCTGCTGTAGAAGGTTTGAAGGGCAAGCACGCTATCTACCTTGTTGCTGAAGGTGCAGAGATAGAGAGTAAGAAAGATAACCGTCCACAGTGGGCTCGTCAGCAGCCTCAGCGTCCAGAAGGTTTGTTTGATCTCCTTGGTCTTGGCTTCTCAAAGAACGGTACTACCTGTGAGGCTCCAAAGGTACCTGTAGTAACCATCAAGGTAGATGGTCAGAAACTGAATATCCCTGCTACACCTATCCGTTGTAGCAATGCTAACGGACTCACTGATGCTATTCGCTATCAGGTTTATGGTCCATTGAATAAGAACTCTAAGATTGATGTAACAGCCGACGACAACGATGTAAAGATTGAAGTTGGTGAGATTACAGACAATCGTGCAACTGTTACCTGTACATACAAAGGCAACAAGAAAATTTACCTAATCAACTAATAACAGAACCATCCCCCTACCCTTGCGAAAGGGCTGGGGGGATCTTAATGTCTAAACAATTATGAAACTGAAAACATTACTATTAGCATCACTTCTTTGTATGCCTTTTGCTAAGATGAAAGCAGCAGTAGATCCTAATTTTTATATCTTCCTGTGCTTTGGTCAGTCAAACATGGAAGGTAATGCTCGTCCTGAAGCACAGGATCTTGTTAGTCCTGGTCCACGTTTCCTTATGATGCCTGCTGTTGATGATCCACAGCGAGGCAGAAAGATGGGCGAATGGTGTGAGGCAGTGGCACCTCTGTGTCGTCCAAACACCGGTCTTACTCCAGCTGACTGGTTCGGTCGTACCCTTATAAACTCTCTTCCTAAGAACGCCAAGGTAGGTATTATCCACGTAGCTATTGGCGGTATCAAGATTCAGGGCTTCCTCCCAGACAGTATCAAGAACTATGTTAAGACAGCACCAGGATGGATGAAAGGCATGCTTGCAGCATACAACAACAATCCATACGAGCGTCTTGTAACATTGGCAAAGAAGGCTCAGAAAGATGGTGTCATCAAGGGTATTCTGATGCATCAGGGAGAATCAAACACAGGCGATCCTAAGTGGGCAGGAATGGTTAATCAGGTTTACGAGCGTTTGTTAGGCGATCTGAAACTGAAACCAGAGGATGTACCATTGTTTGCTGGAAACATCGTACAGGCAGACGGTAAGGGTGTGTGCATTGGCTGCAAGAAACAAATTGACGAACTTCCTAAAACTATACATACATGTCAGATTATCTCTTCTGACGGTTGCAGCAATGGACCAGACCGTTTGCACTTTGATGCAGCAGGCTATCGTGAGTTAGGTTGCCGCTATGGTGAGGCTGTAGCTCGTTTCCTTGGCTACACTCCAAAACGTCCTTATATTGAAATGCCTAAGCGTATTGAGGTTCCAGCAGATGCTTTCATTGCAGAAACAACTGTTCCAGGTAATGAATTCCCTAAGGTTGATAAAGACCGCCGTGCTTATTTCTATCTCCATGCACCAGAGGCCAACAAGGTTGTGCTTGATATCTGCAGTAAGAAATATGAGATGCAGCGTGATGGCAAGGGTGGTTGGATGGCAGTTACCGACCCATTGGTTGTTGGTTTCCACTACTATTTCATGAATATTGACGGTGTTAACTTCATTGATCCATCAACAGAAACATTCTTTGGTTGCAACCGTGAAGCTGGTGGTATTGAGATTCCTGAAGGCGACGAGGGTAACTACTATCGTCCTCAGCAGGGTGTAGCTCATGGCCAGGTACGCAGCATATACTATTATGCAAAGTCAACAAACGAATGGCGTCATGCTCTTGTTTATACCCCTGCAGAATACGAGAAGGGAAAGAAGAAATATCCTGTCCTGTACTTGCAGCATGGTATGGGTGAAGACGAGACTGGTTGGAGTAAGCAAGGTCACATGCAGCATATCATGGACAATGCTATTGCTAATGGTGAGGCGGTACCAATGATTGTTGTTATGGAGAGTGGTGATGTGAAGGCTCCTTTCCGTGGTGGTGACAACCGTCAGGGTTTCAGCAGCTATGGCGCTTCATTCTACAAGGTTATGATCAACGACCTTATTCCATATATTGATGCGAACTTCCGCACAAAGACCGATCGTGATCATCGTGCTATGGCAGGCTTGTCATGGGGTGGTCATCAGACTTTCGACCTTGTTATGAATAATATGGATAAGTTCTCATATATGGGTGCTTTCAGTGGTGCTATCTTCGGTCTTGATGCCAAGACAGCCTACGATGGCAAGATTGCTAATGGTGACGAGTTCTACAAGAAGATTCACTACTTCTTCCTGAGTTGCGGTTCTGAGGAGAACTTCGGCACCGAGAAGCTTGCAGAGAGTCTGCGTAACTGTGGTGTAAAGGTTGACTTCCAGGTTTCACCAGGTACACATCACGAGTGGCTCACATGGCGTCGTGGATTGAAACAGTTTATTCCTCACCTCTTCAAGAAATAAATAATGAAAAAGTTCTTAGTCACATCCGTGATTACACTTATAAGTCTGCTTGGGGCACATGCCTCAGCAGACTCTAATTTCCATATTTATCTTTGCTTTGGACAATCGAATATGGAAGGCAATGCCCAGTGGGAATCAATAGACGAGCAATATGTTGATCCACGTTTTCAAATGTTGGCAACAACAGATTTTGAAAATCCTCAGCGCACATTAGGCAACTGGTACACAGCCAACTGCCCTATCGTCAGTCCACAGGGAAAATTAGGAATGGCAGACTATTTCGGTAGAACCATGGTTGCTGCTATGCCTAACAACGTGAAGATTGGTGTTGTGGCTGTAGCCATTGGCGGATGTAACATCCTTATGTTTGACAAGGATAAATACACAGAATATGCTCAGAACGATGACTGGTCTGGATATTTAGCACGCACATACTATGGTGGCAATCCATACAAGCGTCTCATAGACATGGCGAAGAAAGCACAGGAGCAAGGTGTGATAAAAGGTATTCTGCTTCATCAGGGATGCAGCAACTGTGGCGACCCTAATTGGCCAACCATGGTGAAGAAGATATATAATGACATACTAACAGATCTCAACCTCAAAGCTGAGGATGTGCCTCTCTTTGCGGGTGAGACCGAGCGCCAAGACATGGGAGGAGGCTGTTCTGGACATAATACTGTAGTAGCACAGCTACCTACCGTTATTCCAACAGCACATATTGTCAGTTCAGATGGTATCCAAGGAAATGGTAATGATGCATGGCATTTCTCAGCAGGCGGATACAGAATCTTTGGTAAAAGATATGCTTATGAGGTTCTACGCGCTATGGGTAAAGAGCCAAAAATGGACTCAGAATATATTCCCGACAATTCATTGCGTCCGTTTCTAAGTATCAAGAACATTGAGCCTGTAGATGACATAACCATAAGACCAGATGTAAACAAGACTATTGATATATGGGGAGTATTCAACGATGAGCATCGTGAGAAGATAACCTCAGAAACAGTCTTTACAAGTAATGTTTTCACTCTTACTGGTAATAGCTTTACTGCTACAGAAACAAAGAAAGGAACTATTACTGCCACATATACCGACTTTACTGGAGTGAAGAAAAGCATTGATATCAATGTAGAAGTAACAGAAGAAGGTCCAAACAGAGAGCTGGAAGTAAACAACAATACTGCTGGTTCTAACCCATGGGACAAACAGCTGCACGCCATTCTTAGTGAGCCAATGACAATAGGCAAAGACTATGTAGTGAAAGCGAAGATAAAAGCAGATAATCCCGGTGAGGTGGCACTATGGCCTATATGGACCGGGAGTCCAAATAAAGACCAATGGGGCAACAGCACAGACCTACTTTATCTTGATACATACAACGTAACATCAGACTATCAGGAGTTTACATGGGAATTTAATGCTACCTATGCCATGGACAAGCTGCAATGGGCTTTTGGAAAGATTGGTGGTAAGGTTTATTTTGATGAAGTATCTTGCCATGAGAAGGGAAACGACAAGAATCTGGTTCTTAATGGTTGTTTCAACAGCGATGATTTATCCAAATGGGAAGTCATTGGCTATGCAGGCCAAACAATGAAGATTATAGAGACTACTGTTCCTACAGGTTTGCACACAATAATGCAAAACACAGGAGATAACAATACATACACCATGAGTGGATGCCGCGTTGATGATAAGCATCTTCGTCCAGGCATATATATCAAGAATAGAAAAAAAATAATAATAAGATAAACAATGAAAAAGATCGTATTTAGCCTCTTGTTACTACTTGCAGGCAGCATGCCAACAATGGCACAGGATTTAATCTCAAAGGATAGCCTCATACATAATCCAATGTTGTGGGCTGATGTTCCAGACCCCGACGTAATACGTGTTGGCGACACATACTATTTGGTTTCAACAACCATGCACCTTATGCCTGGAGCCCCAATAATGAAGTCGAAAGACTTGAAAAACTGGGAAACTGTAGGATATATATTTGATAAACTCACTGATTCACCTCGCTATGATTTAAAGGAAGGAACAGTATATGGCCGTGGTCAGTGGGCTACATCATTGAAATATCATAATGGTAAGTTCTATGCTCTTTTGGCTCCAAACGAGATGAATGCCATGGGCGATACCTATATCTATACCGCCGACAAAGCAGAAGGTCCTTGGAAGTTGGTGTCACGTATGCGCCATTTCCATGATTGTTCCCTGTTCTTCGATGATGACGACCGTGTGTATGTTGTCTATGGCACAGGTGAGATGATGGAACTGAAGAAAGACCTCTCAGATGTTATCGAAGGTACTCATCGTCAGATTTTCAAACGTGAAGCTGATGAGACTGGTCTTCTTGAGGGTAGTCGTCTTATCAAGCATAATGGAATGTATTACCTCTTGATGATCTCACATGCCTACGCACCTGGTATGCATCGTCGTGAAGTATGCTACCGTACTGATAACCTACAAGGAAAATGGGAGAAGAGAGTAATCCTTCAGAGTGAATTCGGCGGATTCTCTTATGAAGCACAGGGCACTATCGTGGATAGCGAAGATGGTGACTGGTATGGTATTATCTTCCAGGATCGTGGTGGTGTAGGTCGCGTCCTCACCCTTATGCCATGCAGATGGATTGATGGCTGGCCAATGTTAGGTGACGAGTATGGTCATGTGCCTGATGTTATGCGTCCAATAAAGAGCGGTCAACCAAAGAAGAGTATTGTTTGTTCTGATGATTTCTCAAGTAGTAAGTTAGGATTACACTGGCAATGGAACCATAACCCTGTTGATAAGGCATGGAGTTTGAGCGAAAGACCAGGTTATTTGCGTTTAAAGACCAATCGCGTAGTTAAGAATCTGTATCTTGCTCCTAACACCATTACACAGCGAATGATGGGTCCTACATGTCAGGGAACAGTAAGTCTTGACATCAAGAACATGAAAGACGGCGACTGTACAGGTTTTGCAGCTTTCAACAGTGATAGTGGTGTGCTTACCATCAAGAAGAGCGGTAAGAAGGTAACTCTTGAGATGAGTGAGCAAAGTGCTAAGCTTGATAAAGACAATAAAGCAGTAACAGAACACAACGAGAAAGTTGTTGAGAGCGTTGTCTTGAAACAAAACAAGATATGGTTGCGCATCGATGCTGATTTCCGTCCTGTAAACCACTGGGGCACCGACACCGCAGTATTCTCTTACAGTGTTGATGGTAAGAACTTCGTAAAGATAGGCAAAGAACATAAGATGCGCTTCGACTGGCAGCGCTTCTTCATGGGTTCTAAGTTTGCTATCTTTAACTATGCCACAAAGAAACAAGGTGGCTATGTTGATGTTGATAGCTTCAATGTGAATTTCTAATCATCCAGTAGTACCAAATGCAGAAATGTATTATCATACTATCATTCCTTGTTTGTACATGTCTTGGTGCTAAAGCACAAAAGGCCTTTGGACAAGGAGAGATTACGATAAAGCAGGTGGCTCGTAATGCAGTACGAATCACTTATAACGAGAAGGGCACGAAAAAACTTCCTGCCCTTCCCGATTGGCTTTATGTGAAACATGATGAAGTACCTAACAGCGACATCACTGTTTCCATAGACTCTAAACATCAGGTAATAAGCATAAAGAATAAGTCTGGAAAGACAGTATTCAAGGCAACACGTCATCAGCTTATCAATGGTGGTGCCTTGATGTCGTTTAACTCGTCGAAAGATGAATATCTATATGGACTGGGACAGTTTCAGGATGGCTACAGCAATGTGAAAGGACTGTCGCGCCGACTTACCCAAGTGAACACCCAAATCTCTATTCCTATGCTCATCTCAAGCAAAGGATATGGAGTGTTGTGGAACAACTATGGAAAGACAGAGTTCAATCCTTGCAACGAGAGTATAAAGCTAAGCAAAAAGCAAGGTGAAGGAAAACAGGAAGTAGTAAATGTTACCTCTACAGAGGGTGGTAAGAAAGAGGTTAGACAGAGAAATATCTTTGAAGGTGAACTATCTATAAAGGAAGAAGGCGATTACAGCATCCTTCTCGATGTTGGTCAAAAGATGGCACGTCGTCATAATCTGACTATTGACAGAGAACCTGTTATTGAAATGCAGAATCTGTGGTTGCCACCTACAGCATCAAAGATTGTACATCTTAAACCAGGACGCCATCATCTCACTGCTGAATTAACACAAGAGGATAAACCTGTAGTATATTATAAGAAAGTCGACAACACAAGCGCGTTTGCCTCACCTATTGCCGATAAGGTTGACTATACTGTCTTTATTGGCAATGCAGATGAGGTAATATCTACCTATAGAGAGCTTACAGGAAAATGCCCAGAAATGCCTTCATGGGCTTTAGGCTATATCCATTGTCGTGAGCGCTTTCATTCGTCAGACGAAATTCTTCAGACAGCACAAAGATTCAAAAAAGAGAACCTGCCTATTTCTATGATTGTGCAAGACTGGCAATATTGGGGAAAATATGGTTGGAACTCCATGAAATTTGACGAAGAGTTCTATCCTAATCCTAAAGCCCTTACCGACAGTTTGCACAAGATGAACATCAAACTCATGGTGAGTGTATGGTCAAAAATAGACAAGAACTCAGAAGTTGGAAAACTGATGAGTGCCCAAAATTACTATATCCCCAATACCGATTGGATTGATTTCTTCAATCAAAATGCAGCAGCAGCCTATTGGAAGAATTTCAATGAACGCCTTGTACCATTAGGTATTGACGCATGGTGGCAGGACGCAACAGAACCTGAAAACGACGATCTTGTAGGCAGATGGGTGAACAACGGTAAATGGCAAGGTGAGCTGGTACGTAACATCTACCCTCTCCTTGTAAACAAGACTGTATATGAAGGACTTATGAAAGCTGGTCGTACACCTATGATCCTCACACGTTGTGGCTTTGCAGGTATCCAACGTTATGGTTCTGCTTTGTGGAGTGGCGATGTTGGCAACGATTGGGAGACATTCCGCCGACAGATAACAGCTGGTCTTGGTATGCAGGCTGCAGGTATTCCATGGTGGACATACGATGCTGGCGGGTTCTTCCGTCCCGGTGATCAGTATAATAATCAAGACTATATCAATCGTATGTTGCGTTGGATAGAAACAAGTGTTTATCTTCCATTAATGCGCGTACATGGCTATATGAGCAACACAGAGCCATGGAACTATGGCAAAGAAGCACAACAGATTATTGCCAACTGTCTTAACGAACGCGAGCAGATGCGCCCATACATCGAGAAATGCGCAAAACAAATAGCTGAAAACGGCTACACATTAATGCGTCCGTTAGTGTTTGACTTTGCTGACGACGAAGAAGCACTAAAACAGAAGTACGAATACATGTTTGGTCCTGATTATCTTGTCAATCCTATCACAGAACCTAATGTCAAAGAATGGAAAACCTATCTTCCAAAGAACAAAAAGGGATGGACCGACAAATACACAGGCAAAGAATATGCTGGCGGACAATACATCACTACAAATGTGGATAAAACCCATATTGCTGTTTTTATTAGAAAGAAATAACTATCAACTTAATAACTTTAATCCTTATGAAGAAAACATTTATTGCTTTGATGATGCTTGCCTTAGGAAGCACATCTGCCATGGCACAAGCCCCAGGAGGATTTGGAGGCTGGCAAATGCCGGAAGTGAAACTCGAGACATCACAACAATGGAAAGATGTGAACTATGCTGGTGACAATCAAGCTTTTCACACCTGCGACATCTATCTCCCAAAGGAGAAGAAAGACTCCTACCCTGTTGTTGTACATATCTATGGCAGTGCATGGTTCAGCAATAATAGTAAAGGAATGGCAGACCTTGGCACTATCGTCAAGGCTCTGCTCGATGCTGGATATGCTGTGGTATGTCCTAACCATCGTTCAAGTATGGATGCCAAATGGCCTGCACAGATTCACGATATCAAGGCTGTGATACGTTTTGTACGTGGAGAGGCAAAGAAATACCATTTTGACACCTCGTTTATTGCTACATCAGGATTCTCTTCTGGTGGTCACCTATCATCAATGGCAGCCACCACAACAGGCACACCAAAAGCCAAGGTAGGAAAACTGGATATTGACCTTGAAGGAAACATTGGTAAATATACCAATGAAAACAGTAGTGTTAATGCAGCCTGCGACTGGTCTGGTCCTATAGACCTTACAAATATGGATTGCGGTGAGCACATGCAGATGGGCGATAACAGTCCTGAGGATGTGTTACTTGGTTCAAAACTTACCAAGGAACCAGATAAGTATCGTAGTCTAAGCGCTACCAGCTATATTGACAAGAACGACCCTCCTGTTATCATTTTCCATGGCGAAAAAGACAATGTTGTGCCATGCTGCCAGGGAAAGGAGTTCTATGAGCGCCTTCAAGAGGCAGGAGTAAAGACTGAAGCTACCTTTGTTCCTGAGGGTGGTCATGGCATGGGTATGTATGCCAAGGAGAACCTCAACAAGATGGTTATGTTCCTCAACGAAATACGTACAGGAGTAAAGGCAAGCACAGTATGCAATGCCGATGGTACTGTAACCTTCAACTACTTCAACCCTACAGCTAAGAAGGTACTGGTTGATGTGCAGTTTGCAGGACGCAAGGAGATGCAACGTGATGAAAAAGGCAAATGGACAGTAACTCTTGGTCCTGCTGCTCCTGATATGTATCCATATTGTTTCATCGTTGATGGTGTGAGCATCATGGATCCACTGAACCAACAGTATTTTCCAAATGAAGGCTTTAAGAGTAGTCTGCTTGAGATAAAGACCAAAGACGGTCTTCCTCACGACATTAAAAATGTTCCACACGGAAAGATCGAATATATCCATTACTATTCAAAGAGTCTTGGTGGTACTAACAATGCTGTTGTTTATCTGCCACCTACATACGGACAAGATCCTAACAAGAAATATCCTGTATTCTATCTTATCAGTGGTACTACTGATACCGAAGAGGTGTATTACAAGGTGGGTAGAGTGAACTACATTCTTGATAACCTCTTGAATGACAAGGCAGCCAAGGAAATGATTGTTGTTCTGCCATATGGTAATCCTACCAAGCTATTAGCTGATGCACCTGCACCAGGAAGTCCTCAGACAAAGTTTGGTGGTGACACCTTCAGCAATGACCTTATCAATGACCTCATGCCATACATAGAGAGTCATTATCAAACCATCAACGACCGCGATCATCGAGCTATCGGTGGTTTCTCTCGTGGTGGTAATCAAGGACTCTACAATGGTTTGGCTAATCTTGATAAGTTCTCTTATCTGTGTAGCTATAGCTCATTCACCTCAACTGATATTCCTAAGGTGTATGATAAAGCAAATGCAACAAATAAGAAGATTCACCTGTTCTGGTTGGGTGTAGGCACCGATGACTTCCTTTATGGCAATGCCCGCGACTACATGGAGTTCCTTGATAAGAAAGGCATACGTAGTGTTAAGGAGTTCACTACAGGAAAATTTGGTCATACATGGATGAATGCTAAGTATTTCCTTACTAAGACACTTCCTCTCCTGTTTAATCCTGAGGCAGCAGAAGAAGCAATGAAAAACGGTAAGCCAGCTCTTGCCAAGACAGGAAAAGAACAGCAGTTCACACCTGAAGTTATGGCACGTATCTTCCCGCGTCCTATCATCTCACCAGAGTTCAGCGGTAAGAACGTTACCTTCCGTTTCAAGGCACCTGAAGCTGATGCTGTGGAGATTGAAATTGAAAACATTGCTGAAAGAAAGACTATGACCAAGGATAATGATGGCGTTTGGGAATATACTCTAAGCCTCAACAACGATGCACCTTTCAAATACTGTTTTGTTGTAAACGGAACAAAGGTTGCCGATCCAAGCAATATGTATCTTGCTCCTGCTAACGGATTTAAATACAGCGTTGCCACCGATCCTCACTCTGCATATAGCTTTGCTTCTCAGGGCAATATTGAGCATGGTGTAGTGACCTATGACTTGAACAACAACACTGCCACATACACACCAGCAAAGAAAACAGAGAACATGCGAATAATAAATCTTATTCCTGGTAGTAACGATACTATCGAAAGCTGGTTCAAAGTTGGAGGTGCTGATGCCATCGCAGATAAGCTGATTGCAGAAGGAAAAGCAAAGCCTTGCATCATCACTGTTGGCGAAGAGAATGCTAAGGCAGCAGTAAATATAAAGGCTGGGGATTACGCAGCGCTTATTCAAGTGCTGAGCAATAATGAGTAATTTAAATGCTTGTGCAAACAAAAATAAAGCAATTTAATCGGATATATTAAATATGATTTCAACGTATAATACTCGATTATTTGCATCAATTTCGATAATTTGCGTTTAAAATAAAAATAACAAACTATGAATAATAAAGAACATTAAATCAACATGAAAAAAACAGTTATTTCGTTGATGCTACTTGCTATTGGCACGACATCAACAATGGCACAAGGATTAAAAGATGCCTACAAAGATTACTTCACCATTGGTGTAGCTGTGAACAGCCGTAACGTCACAGATGCAGCCCAGATGGAGCTAATCAAAAAAGAGTTTAACAGTATCACTGCTGAAAACGACATGAAGGTGGCCCTTATCCAACCAAAGGAAGGCGAATTCCATTGGGAGAATGCAGATAAGATTGCTAATTTCTGTCGTCAGAATGGTATTAAGCTTCGTGGTCATAACCTCTGCTGGCATAGTCAGTTTGCAGACTGGATGTTCACTGACAAGAAAGGCAATCCTGTAAAGAAGGAAGTGTTCTATGCTCGTTTGAAGAAACATATCCAGGCAGTTGTTACCCGTTATAAGGATATTATCTACTGCTGGGATGTAGTAAACGAGGCTATGGCTGATCAGGCTTTCAGCTGGCCAGGTCACCCAGCTAATCCTTATCGTGAAAGCAAGCTTTACAAGCTTTGTGGCGATGAGTTCATTGCAAAGGCATTCCAATTTGCACGCGAGGCAGATCCTAATGCCCTTCTTTTCTACAACGATTATAATGCTGCTGATCCAGGCAAGCGTGATCGTATCTTTAACATGGTTAAGAAGATGAAGGATGCAGGTGTGCCTATTGACGGTATTGGTATGCAAGGCCACTACAATATCTATGGTCCTTCAGAGGAAGATATTGATGCAGCAATCACTAAGTATGCTACCATCGTTAAGCATATACACTTCACAGAGCTTGACCTACGTACAAACATGGAACAGGGTGGTCAGTTGCAGTTCTCACGTGGTGAGGCTAAGCCTATGGCACCTTATCTCCAGACTCTTCAGGAAGATCAGTACGCTCGCATCTTCCGTATTTTCCGCAAGCATGCCGATGTTATCGACAATGTTACATTCTGGAATCTTGGCGACAAAGACTCTTGGCTTGGTGTGAACAACCACCCACTCCTCTTCGATGAGAACTATAAACCCAAAAAGAGCTATTATGTTGTTAAGGACTTCAACGCAACAGCTGACAATGTTAAGCCTATAGAGGATTTTGTTCCAAACCAGCTCAACCAGCCTGGTCAGCAATATCCTATGGTAAACAGCCAGGGCTATGCTCGTTTCCGTTTCAATGCTCCTGATGCAAAATCAGTTATTGTAACATTAGGTCTTGGTGGTCGTGGCGGTACTGTTCTGCGCAAAGACAAGGATGGTGTATGGACAGGTACAACCGAAGGTCCTATGGACGAAGGCTTCCACTACTATCACCTTATTGTTGACGGTGCTGTTGTTAACGACCCTGGTACAGGCAACTACTTCGGCTCTTGCCGTTGGGAGAGTGGTATAGAGATTCCTGCTCATGATGCTGATTTCTATGCTGACAAAGCGGCTGAACATGGTAAGGTTGTTCAGGTTCTCTTCCCATCAGCAAGCAGCAAGGAGTGCCGTCCAGCATTTGTTTATCTTCCTCCACAGTATGATGGTAAAAAGAAATTCCCTGTTCTCTACTTGCAGCATGGTTGGGGTGAGAACGAGACAGCATGGATGACACAAGGTCATGCTAACCTCATCATGGATAACCTCATTGCAGAAGGTAAATGCAAGCCATTCATCGTTGTTTGCACCTATGGTTTGACAAACAACATTAAGTTTGGTACTATCGGTCAGTTCACAGCTAAGGAATTTGAGACCGTTCTCGTTGACGAGCTCATCCCATATATCGACAGCCACTTTAAGACCATCAACAAGAAAGAAGGTCGTGCTATGGCAGGTTTGTCTATGGGTGGTGTAGAAACAAAGCTTATCACTCTGCGCCGTCCTGAAGTATTTGCTTACTGGGGATTACTCAGCGGTGGCCAGTATGCACCAGAAGAGATCAAGAACAAGAATGATGTAAAGATGATCTTCGAGAGCTGCGGTTCTAAGGAGCGCCCAGAAGGCATCAATAAGAGCGTTGAGAGTCTCAAGGCTGCAGGCTTCAATGCGCATGGTTTTATCTCAGAAGGCACAGCTCACGAATTCCTTACATGGCGTCGCTCATTACGAGAAATGGCACCATTGCTCTTTAAATAATTATTTTGCAAAAAGGGAACAAGTCTTCACGACTTGTTCCCTTTATTCTTTCAAGCATTTCATATAGAACACCTTCTATACTAAATTGCAAATTATTAATTATATGAATCCAAATTAAAAGACCCTACCTGACCTCCCCTCAAGAGGAGAGGAATACTAACATACAAATTAAGAACAAAGCTGTTTAGAATTAGACAGTGACCGTTGGTTCATAATTGAATAATTACCTCCCTTCGGTTCATAATCGGCGAAGCCGACTAATTCAACATTCATCATTCCTAATTCGTAATTACCTTAGTACTCGTTCTTTTATCACTTTCTATCGCCTGACCTAACTCGCGAGGATTCGCTTTTATAGGTTCTGCCACGAAGTCTGGAGTATTATATGAATACATCAGCATACGATAGTATTCACGTGGATTACGCTGTGGCAACAAGAATGGTTTTGAAACCTTACCCTGAGCATCTACGTGCGAGAAATACAGCTTAGTATATAATCCATCATCACGGCGACTGGTAAACAAGAACCAACGACTATTAGTGCTCCAATTATGGAAGCTCTCACATCGCTTACTGTTAGCCTCAGCTATAGGACGAGTCTGCATTGTCTGCAAATCAAGCATCCACAGATCAGCCTCAGGATGCCAAATAGAAAAATATCCATAGTCGATCTGAGTGTACATAAGATATTTCCCATCGTATGACAGACGAGGCCATGTAACACTCTTGCCTGTTTGGTTAGTATTAATAAGAGTATCGACCTTCTGTCCTAAACGTCCTGTCTTCTCGTCAAATGAAACACGACATAGACTATATTTCTCCTTATTATAGTTATCAGGATAAACCTGACGCTTTGCTGTTGTAAAATAAAGCCATTTGCCATCAGGAGAGAATGCAGGTGTATTCTCTGCCCAATACTTCTTCATTATCAGAGTATCACGCAAGATAGCATGCTCTTTTGTATCATATACAAACACATCAGATTCTGTGTCAAAGACCTCTATTCGCTTATTCAGCTTACTATGGAACATCTGAGAAGTCTTATTGGTAGAGAAAGCACAGTAACGTCCTCCAGGATGCCAATATGGATAAACCATTGAACCACCCAAATCTTCGTTTTTAGCTTGTAACAGTTCTATCTTTCCATTTGTAGCCACACCCGTAGCACCATGTTCGCCACGCACGTGGAACACATATTGCTGGGCACTTGTCTTATTAGCAGTATGGCAGTTCAAACATTGTCTTGATGTACGTGAGTTAGCGATCAGTTCTGTTTCATCAAAATTACTTAAATCACGCTGATAGAGCCCCATGCTACTATATAGTTCATAACTTGGAGCAATACGACGATAGGTTACTCCCCATTCGCCAAGTTCATCATTGCTCACATCAATAGTAAAATCACGGAACCCAGTCCACTCACCATCTTTCTCTGCACATACACGAACAATAAGTTTTCCTCCCTTATTCTGTTTCAACAAAGCATGCCATGCATCAATATCAAAATCAGCATATTCGCCATTAACATGAAGTGCCCCACCCTTTGAGCCATTAACAACAACATCTATCGTTGAATAGTCCTCACTTGCCATAGTAAAATCAAGTGGAGCAATATCTACAGGGACAGTCACGCCCACATAATCAGGAAATATCTTAGGCAGCTGCTTCACATATTTCACATTATTAGGTTGTGAAGTGCAAGCTGCAAACAAACAACAAAGTAAAATCAGGTAATATATCTTAAATTTCATGTATCCTAAGTTTTAAAAGAAGAAGTGATCAGTTGTCTTGTTATGAATGTCCATCAACACACGGAAATATGGTACATTCTTCAGTTTCTGTGGATGAAGAGCCAATTCTTTCATTTCCTGCACTCTACTACGATAGAACAGAGTGTGCTCAAGAATCGAAATATATTTCAAAGCCACATCATATTGCCCAGTAACCAGATTGGTCAATGCCAAACGATAAAGGGCTCTTCCACTTTTGTTACAGTTACGTGCAGCTTCCATTGCCTCGAAGGCAGCTCGCTGCGATATATTGATCATACCTATTTGTAAAGTCACCTCACTCTGTAGAAAAGCAGTTGCCTGATTCTTCATTGATTGTTTTTCAAACGAAAGCGAAGAACGCAGTTCAGAAGGCTCCATCTCCTGCAACTTAAATTTGGCCAACATAACAGCATTCTGAATAGCCAAAGAGTTTATTGTATTCTTCTCACAATGGGTCAACACCTTTTGCCATTGTCCTGAACGTACATACATATCACATTCCATCTCCTCATAGGTGCCTACCATATATGCTTCTGAGGTGTAGTCAACACCCAAAGCAAGCTTCTTCAATGAATAAGGAGCTATCCACGAACTACCAACAATGCACAAAGCCAATAGCACTAATAACCCAAAGGCTGATGATACTACTGTTAGCTTATTATAATTTCTCCAAAGAGAAATAGCCAAATAAATTGGAAATAAAACCACCACTGGTCCTGCAATCCAATAACCTACTGGCACCATAATAACAGAAGCTATCAAAGCTTTCTTTGGCTTTGATGGCAAGATATTCATCATTAGTAATACCAATATGATGGCAACAACAAGTGTCATCATCACATCCACCTGGCAAGCCAAATAACAAAGAACGAGTGATGGGATAAAACCCACTAAGAACATGCACCATTGGAAACCTTTGCTTTTATCCGAGATCTTCTCTTTAGGAAAAAGATTCCATGTGAGCATCTGTGCCCCAACTAATAAAACAACATACCAAAGAGCGCCATATATAGGGTTAATAAAGAACTGAACAATAAATTCACTGAGATATTGAGCCAAACCTCCGGGCACTATAAGCCGTTCCGTAAAATAATCAGTATTCCACAAAAACAGCTGCGACTGCTCTCTTGCCAACATTAAAAAGGGCAAACGCATCTGCCAAATACAAAACACCGCAACAGCAAACAAAGCCGTTATAGTCTGTTGCCCATACCTGTCAATTAAATTGTTATTCTTCATTTAAGCTACATTTATTTGCCGAACGAGACATTGTCCCAATTCGCAATTACATATCAGAGTAAGAAGAAAGGTACTGTGCCTCTTTCAAAACACAGCACCTTTCAACGTTAATTATCTATTACACTAATAATATAAACGGAAAGGATTCCGATTTATTGCTTTTAATTGTCATAACCTGGGTTCTGATCACAAGCAGGGTTCTTAATCAACTCTTCCTGTGGGATAGGCATATCCATCTTGCGGTCATCGTAATCATAGGTACGAATTGTCCAAGGAGTATTTTTCATTTCTTCATTTGAAATATTACGCTTTGGATAGTTATGAGCAACATGATCAGCCATATAACCTGAGCGTTGCATATCTGGACGCAAAGACCACTCACAGTTGAACTCCTTACGACGTTCTTCGTTAACAGCTACTTTCCATACTGGAGAATCAAAGCTCTTCTTAGCCTTCAAAGCTGTATAATACTCCTTAGCTTTTGTTACTTGATCAGCAGTTAATGTTGTTCCGAAAGGAATAGGATATTGTGTGCGATGTATTTTAAACAAGCCACCATCAGCTTCACTACCATCCTCACGGCCACACCATGCAGCATAATCATTATAGTATGGCAAATACTTATCTGTCAGTTCCTGCTCATGTCCTTTTTCGTTGATACCGAATGCACGCTGACGCAGTTCATCGATCAAGCCCCATGCTGTCTCGTCATCACCACCATTTATACGGAACAAACACTCAGCATAGTCAAGCATGATGTTAGGAAGACGCTTCCAATAGATTGGAGTAGGACTCCAGTGACCATCACCCCAAGACTTATAGTTTGCAGAAGCGGTACGCCACAGTTTAGAACTCCAGATAGCAGGTGCCCATTCACCATTGTTGAAGTGGAACTGCTTTGTTGTGGTACCAGCACCACCCTTACCAAGAACTTCCTGCAAGTATGGGTTCACACCATAGATAGATGGCTCATACCAATCTTTATACTCTGCTTCATTATAAAGTTTGTTATTTGGATCAATCTGTGGAACTGCACCTGTGTAGCAAGAACCTGAGCGGCGTTTATCCCCCTTCTCATAGCTTGAATACCACTCCCATGACAGATAGAGAGAACCCCATCCACCATTCTCAGGACAAGCTGTGTACCACTTCAACATCAACTTAGAAGTAAGGTTATTCCACTGTCCCCAGTTAGTACCTTCATCAAGCTGCTCACACCACACTGTTTCTGGTCCCCATGCAGAAGCAGGATCCCATAATGTAGTGAACGATCTGTTAAGTGAATAGGTATTACTTTCAAGAATCTGACGGAAGCACTCTGCAGCCAGTCCATAAAGTTCCTTTGCCTTAGCTGCGTCAGTAGTCTGACCGTTAGCACCATCAGTAAGACGATAAGCCTTCCACATATAAGCATCGCCTAAGTAAGCAAGAGCCATACCCTTGGTTACACGACCATACTCACCTTTATAAGGTTGCCAATCAAGTCCTTCAGCAGCTGCTTTGAAATCATTAATAATAAAGTCCCACATCTCAACATAGGTTTCAGCACGAGGCTTAGTAGGAGTATTATTGTAATTCTCACCAGACTCCAGCATTGGTACACGACCGAATGTTGTTGCCAACCAATGATAATAGAAACCACGAAGAGCACGAGCCTCAGCCTCACTACGTTTGCGAACAGCCTGAGTCAGTGTTGAAACCTCAGGTGCAGTAGCTAAACCACCAAGGAAGTCGTTAGCACGGGTAATACCAGCATAAACATGCTTCCAACCAGACAAGAGCTCAGAAGAAGTAGCATTCCAAGCCTGTGAGTTCCAGTTCTTATCCCAACCTGTAGCCTGAGTATCGATAGTAGGATGACAACCAGTAAACAAGTTTGGCTTAAAGCCCCAGTCTCCATCATAGTCATCATCTGGGTACATCATATCATAAATTCCTAAGAGCACCTTTTCAACATTGGCGTCTTTTTCGTATGTTCCTGCAGGATCAACACCACCATACAAATCTACAGTAAGGAACTTTTCATTATCACACGATGTCAATCCAAGTGCCATCGCGCCACAAAGAGCTGCTCCAATTAGAAAATATTTATTTTTCATATGTATTCAAATTATTTAATACGCGTTTCTATTAATAAAATTAGAATGTTACATTCAAACCTGCCATCCAAGTACGAGACAATGGATAACGACCTGTATCAAGACCTGTATAGAGAACAGAACCTGATCCACACTCAGGATCACCATACTTGTTATATGGAGAAATGGTAAGCAGATTGTTTACACCAACGTAAACGCGAGCCTTAACAATAGAGAGTTTCTTTGCAATATCCTTTGGCAAAGAATAACCAACCTGAATATTGCTGATGCGCAAGAAGTTTCCGTTCTTTACCCACATATCGCTTACACGGTAGTTACGGTTTGAATCGAGGATAGAAAGACGTGGAAGAGAACCTTCGCCATTGCGGAAAGCTGCATTATAGCTGTCAACAAGAATATTAGGTGTTGTCTGGTCGTCGAGCTGTCCCATAGAACACATCTTCATAGCAGAATAAGAAAGAATGTCTTGACCAAGTACACCATACATATAAAGGTTGAAATCGAAATCCTTATATGTAGCAGATACATTCAAGCCATAGTTAAGTTTAGGGAATCCGTTACCAAGAATGGTCATATCATTCTGGTCAATCTTACCGTCATTATTCAAATCCTTGAACTTCATATCACCAACCTGCAATGGATGAGAATTATCACACTTAGAAACTTCATCCTTTGTGATACGAGCCTTATAATCAGCAAGATCAGCAGCATCCTTAATAACACCATCAGTTACATAACCATAGTATGAACCAACAGCTTCACCTTCCATACAGATAGAGTGGTTGTTCCAGTGACCATTACCATCCACAGCACCAACCTGTGAACCATCGAATGCACTTGCACCATTGTTAGCAGAAGCTGTACTATAAAGAGGAGAACCCATCTTCTTTACTTCGTTCTTGATAGTAGAACCATTCAAACGAACATTGATACCAAAGTCTTTATTAAACTGCTTGTGATAACCAATAACAAACTCAAGACCTTTGTTTCTAATATCACCATAGTTGGTGTAGATACGATAGTTACCAACAGATGGACGAAGCTGCTGCCAAAGCAACAAACCGTCAGAACCCTTAACAAAGTAATCAAGAGTGATATCCCAATTGTCAAGGAAAGAGAAGTCAAGACCGAAATTGGTCATTCTTGTATCCTCCCATCCCAAACTTTCATCAACAAGTGGAGTAAACCAACCAACTACACGGTTACGATTACCACCGAACGCACCAGAAACACCATTAACACCATACAAGTTATATGCAGCATTTGCACTCAACTGAGCAACACCCTTTCCTGCAACAGTACCATGATTACCTGTGTGTCCCCAACCAAAACGAAGTTTCAAGTTGTTGATAAACTTAACATCCTTCAGGAATGGCTCCTCTGAAATACGCCATGCTGCAGCAAAAGAGCCGAAATTACCCCAACGATGGCTTGGACCAAAGTTAGAAGAACCATCACGACGCATTGTTGCTGTAATGATATATCTGTCCATCAATGTATATGATGCACGACCAAAATAAGAAATATTACGTTCATCTGCATTATAAGCACCATTACCTTGAATATCATCAGGAGTTTCAGTAAGGCTAATAGCACGGTTCAAAACAGATGGGAAATTACGAGCACTTACATTTACCCACTGTCCCCAACTCTTATCTACCTCATTACCAACCATCAAAGTAAGGTTATGAACATCGTAATTAAGATTATAGGTAAGGAAAGTATGAGCACTAAGCTTATAACTATGAGAATTATTCAAAGATAAAGCATAAGACTGATCTGCCTGTAGAGCGACTTCAGTAAGTTTACCATCGATATAGTTGAAACGATGACGACCACCAGTATAATCAGAGCTATTATTACCAGAATAAATGAATGTTCCCTGTGTCTTCAAATCAAGATGATGTGTCTTGGAATCAAGGAAGATAAGGTCAACAAAGGCTGTTGTTTGAATACGATCGAAGCCATTGCGTGAGCGATCACCATTCTCCATCTGAGAAGCATATGGGTTAGAACCGATATTTGTATTACCTTCCCAACCATTTGGAGTACTCTGATAACCTGTACCATAAGAACCATCAGGGTTAACAAGGTTAACGTTAATAAGCTGACCACCAGCAACATTCTCCTTAGTATAATCAAGAGTAGGAGTCATTGAAGCGAAGTCACGCAAAGATGACATATTCTGGTTGTTACCCAATGACATGTTAGAACCATAAGACTCGTTATGAGTATAGTTGATATCACCACCTATCTCAAGATACTTATTAACCTTACTTGTTACATTAGCACGAGTAGTAAAGCGCTTGAATCTTGTGTTTACAACAGTACCGTCAACATCAAGATAACCTAAAGAAAGATTATACTTTGTTTTTGCAGCACCACCATTAAGAGAGATACCATATTGCTGACGAAGAGCTGCGCGTGTCATCTCTTTCTGCCAGTCAATTTCATGACGTTTACCATCATACTGAGCATCCCAAACTTGATTGATGAACATACCACCATCGTTAGCCTTAGCCTCACGAATAGCCTTAGCGTAAGTATCAAGGTTCATTACATCAAGCTTATATGGCAATGTCTGAAGACCATAGTCAGCTGTTATATTAATATTCATGCGACCTTCTGAACCATGCTTAGTAGTAATCATTACAACACCATTACCACCTTCACTACCATAAATAGCAGTTGCAGAAGCATCCTTTAAGATCTCAATTCTCTCAATATCTGAAGGGTTAACGAAGTCTGCATTACGTCCTACCATTGTACCATCGACAACGAAAAGAGGTGAAGCATCACCATCAATAGTTCCGATACCACGAATGCGAATAGCAGCCTTACCATCAGGAGAACCATCCTGCTGTGTTACCATTACACCAGCAGCTGAACCCTGCAAAGCCTGACCGATGTTCTGAGGCATACGCTTCATAACAGCTTCTTGGTCAACCGTTGTGATAGAACCAGAGATGTCGCTCTTCTTCATGGTACCATAACCAACAACAACAACATCATTGAGGGTATTAGCTTCCTCTTTCAATGTAACGGCGATATTAGTGCGACCCGCAACCTTCACAGTCTGTGATTCATAACCCACATAACTAATTTGAAGTGTTGACTGAGTTGAAGCTTGGACACTAAAATTACCATCCAAGTCTGTAACAGCACCAACCTGAGTACCAACAACACGTACTGTGGCTCCAATAATTGGATCACCTGCTACATCTTTTACTACTCCCTTGATAATGCTCTGAGCCGAAATTCCAAGTGGAACCAAACAGAACAGGAATAGTAATAATAACGGCTTTTTCATGGATTTAAAGTACTTCATATAAGCCAATTTGGTTAAAAAAATATAGTATTAATGTAAACTTAGTCATGGTATTTCGTTGTCAGTCGCAAATATATTAAATAAGCAATACGAAGTAGTTAATAAACGTTTCAAATTAGTGAGATGTTACAAAATCTAAATAATTTGTAACATCTCATGAAGTTTTTATACTCAAAACCTTAGATTTTAATGGTTAAAAGTAACAGAAAAATGAGACATAATGAAACAAAAACCGTCTTATGACCACGCAAGAATGATACTATTTTGATAAAACAACGACCTCTCCCCCCGCCCTCCCCTTCTGGGAGGGAGCCTCGCAAACTCATATTACCAACAAGTAAAAAAAAATCAAAAATAATATTACTCATTATTAATTTCCTCCTGTTGACCAGAGGGGCTCCTCATTACTCATTCGTAATTCAACATTCCAAATTCAAAAATATATTACCTAAAATCCGCAAGCAATCTCAATGGCAATCTCAATTGCAGTAAAGAGCT
>R26__coassemble_293_pt1 | contig 33167 bp, 24 predicted proteins | sample R26__metabat2_low_PE_011 | metagenome-assembled genome bin R26 | reverse complement strand
ATATATAGGTTACAATAGAGATAATTTAATAGAAAGAATATTCTTAATTTTGCAACAATAAAAATTTAAATCATGAAAAGGCTACTTATAATCCTAATGTTAGCAGCGCTCGTCGTTCCGATGAGTGCTCAAGAGGCGTGGACTGGCACTTTTGCTACTGCTCCAGAGTTTACAGGTAGAGGTGATATGCCTCAGCATAGCTCTTTGTCAGGAAACACTATTAGACAAATCGTAAAAGTGACAACTGCAGGAAAACAATTACGTGTACAGTTGTCAAATGAGTTCAGTGATACTCCAGTTGAAATAAATGGTGTGTATATTGCTTTGGCTAAAGATACATCAGATATTGACTTGAAGACGGTAAAATGGTTGAAATTTGCAGGTAAGAAGAATGTTTCTATCCCAGCAGGACAGGCTCTTTACTGTGATGCTTTCAGTTATAATCTGCCAAAGTTGACTCGTTTGGCTGTTACTATCTGTTACGGTAAGAATACACCAGAGCACATGACTTCTCATCGTGGTTCTCGTACTAATTCGTATATTGCCAAAGGTAATGTGAAACCAGGAAAGAAGTATGTTACTATTGAGAAACTTGCTCATTGGTATAATATTGCTCGTATAGAGGTAAAAGCTCAGAAACCAGCTATTGCTATTTTGGGTAATAGTATTACTGATGGTCGTGGTAGTACTACTGATGCACAGAACCGTTGGCCTGACTTTATGGCTGAGGCTTTGAATGGAGAAGTGGGTGTCTTGAACCTAGGTATTGGTGGTAACTGCGTTGTTGAAGGCGGCTTGAGTGAACCTGCATTGAAGCGTTTTGATCGTGATATCCTTGGACAGAATAATGTTGATAAGCTTATTATCTTTGAGGGAACTAATGATATAGGAACCTGTGGAGGTAATTATGAGAAAAAAGCAAAGCAGGTTATAGATGCTTATAAGGTTCTTATTGATAAGGCACATGCTAAGGGAATAAAAGTGTATGGTGGAACCATCACTCCTACCAAGGGTAATGGCTGGTACTCTTTCTTCCATGAGGCTATGCGTCAGACTATCAATGAATGGATAAGAAAACCTGGAAATTTCGATGGAATCGTTGATTTTGATGAGTTGGTAAGAGATAAAAAAGACCCGCAGAAGCTTATTAAAGAGTATTCTGAAGATTGGCTTCACCTTAACCCAAAAGGCTATGAAGTAATGGGTAAATTTGCAGCGAAAAAGATTTGCGAATAACAAAGAAAGAATCTTTATCTTAGAATAAAAACTAAAAACATAAATCATGACACAAAATGAAAGCGAAGCAAAAGGCTTCTATAAGCTGAACTGGATTCAGCGAATTGGTTATGGATCTGGCGACCTCGCTCAGAATCTGATATTCCAGACGGTAGCATGTTTCTTAATGCTATATCTTACAACAGTATTGAAGATTAATCCAGCTTTTGTTGGTGGATTGATTCTTGCAGTACGACTCCTTGACTGCTTCTGGAGTCCTATAGTAGGACGTTATATTGATAACCGTAATCCTAAATTAGGAAAGTATCGTGCTTATCTTCTCTACGGTGGTATTCCTCTCACTGTTGCAGCATGTTTGCTGATGCTTCCTCAGGTAGCAAGTTGGGCAATGCCAATGAAGATTGCTTATGCAACAGTTAGTTATACTGTTCTTAGTATGATTTATTCTGTTGTGAACATTCCTTATGGTTCTATCATGGCGAGTATGACTCGTGATAACGACGAGGTTCTTAAACTTACATCTACTCGTATGGTATGTGCAAATATTGGTCAGATCACTGTTCAGGCAGGTTTCCCTATTGGTCTTGCTATTGTTGCACAGGCTGTTATTGATTGGAATCAGGCTTTGTTTATGGCTATTGGTACAATACCAGCTTTTGTTATCTTGCCTTCTTTGCCATTCCTAAAGAGAGTGTTTGGAAAGAAAGGACTGTATTATTTACTTCTCTCTATAGGCTTTGTAGGTTTTGTAATTTTGTACACTATCCCAAAGGTATCTGATGTTGCAAGTTGTAATACATTGGTTCAGGCAGCTAAGGTAATGACTGGCGTTGGTCTGCTTGTAGGCTCTTTGATGTGGGCTCTTGTTCCTGAGGTTATCACTGAGGCTGAATATCGTACAGGAAACAGACCAGCAGCAACAGTTAATGCTCTTGCAGGTGTAGCCTTCAAGGCTGGTTTCTCAATAGCTGGTTGGATTACTCCATTGGCAATGGGAATGGTAGGCTTTGATTTGGCAAACGAGCAATCAGCTTTGCAGACAGATCCTTATGCATGGTTTGTTGTTACTTGCTGTTTTGCTGTTATTGGATTTGCTCTTCTGTTGCTTTGCTTCAATGGCTGTAAGGAAAGAATTGCCACCACACCAGAAAAGCCTGTTTCTTATGGTGAGATGTTCCAGGAATTCAAGGTAAACAAGTGTCTTCAGTTGATGCTTTGTATTTTCGTAGTTGTTTTCCTTGCATCATTTATTAGTGCACCTGTAAACGCATATTATCCAAAGTTGGCAGATTATTCTGCTGCATCTCAGGAGGCAATATTGTGGTTTACATGTGTTATTCCTGCAGTTCTTCTTATTATTGTAGGCTACCTTATATATAAGTATCCTCTTACAGATGAGGTTATCAATAAGATGAATCAAGAAATCGAGGACCGTAAATAAAACAAATCGCAAATAAACAAACTATAAATGAACAAAAGAATTATCTCCATCGCGCTGGCTTCTCTAATGCTTGCTCCTATCACAGGTGTAGCACAGAAGAGTCAGCCAACAATGAAAGATGTACTTGGTAAGTATTTCCTTGTAGGATGTGCGCTAAACACTTCTTATGCTGCTGAGCAGAATCCGCAGGCAACAAAGGCTATCACTGATAACTTCAACTGTATTGTTGCAGAAAACTGTATGAAGGGTGAGGCTATTCATCCAGAGGAAGACAGATATGATTGGACTGATGGTGACCGCTTGGTTAAGTTTGGTGAAGATCATAACATGACAGTAATAGGTCACTGCCTTATCTGGCATTCTCAGCCACCAAAATGGATGTTTACTGATAAGGAAGGTAAGACAGTTAGTCGTGAAGTGCTTATCGACCGTATGTATCATCATATTACTACTGTTGTTTCTCATTACAAAGGAAAGATCAAGGGTTGGGATGTTGTTAACGAGGCTATAGAAGACGACGGTAGCTTCCGTAAAAGTCCTTATTACAAGATTATTGGTCCAGAGTTCATAGAACTTGCATTTAAGTTTGCTCATGCTGCAGATCCAGATGTAGAGCTTTACTATAATGACTATTCAATGAATAAGCCTGGTAAGCGTGCTGCTGTAGTCAAGCTTATAAAAGACCTGAAGGCTAAGGGGTGTCGTATAGATGCTGTTGGTATGCAGAGTCATAATGGTTTTGACTATCCAGACCTTACAGAATACGAACAGAGTATTCAGGCTTATATTGCTGCAGGTGTAAAGGTGCAGTTTACAGAGTTGGATCTTAATGTACTTCCTCAGCCATGGCAGTTTAATGGTGCTGGTATAGAACAGCATTTTGCTGCTGGTGATCCAAAGATGGATCCATTTACCAAAGGCTTGACAAAGCAGGCTCAGAAGAAGTTTAATGAGCGCTATCTTGCATTCTTTAAGCTTTATCGCAAATATGCAAAAGATATAGAGCGTGTAACTCTTTGGGGTGTTGATGATGGAACAAGCTGGTTGAATGACTGGCCTATCAGTGGACGTACCAACTATGGTCTGCTTATAGATCGTAAATTTAAAGTAAAACCTGTTGTTAAAGATATAATTAAATTATTTGAATAATGAAAGCAAGATATTTATTCCCAGAAGATTATATGGCAGACCCTTCTGCTAATGTGTTCAATGGTAAGCTGTATATCTATCCTTCACACGATTGGGATAGTGGCGAGTGTTTTGATGATGATGGTGGTCATTTCCAGATGAAAGACTATCATGTTCTTCGCATTGAGGGTGATCCAATGAAGGACGAGGTTGTTGACTGTGGTAAGATCCTTGATGTTGAAGATGTTAAGTGGGCTGAAAAGCAGATGTGGGATAATGATGTTATTGAGAAGGATGGCAAATATTATCTTATTTTCTCAGCAAAGGACTATAATGGTGTTTTCCATCTTGGCGTGGCTGTTGCAGACAAGCCAGAAGGTCCTTTCGTTCCTCAGGATGAACCTATCCGTGGTTCTTTCTCTATTGACCCATGTGTCTTTAAAGATGAAGATGGACAGATTTACTGCTATTTTGGCGGTCTGTGGGGTGGACAGCTCCAGTGGTATCGTGCTCCTGAGAAGTTGACAAAGGAAGGTGTTGACCTTGGTCCTGCTGCTGATAAGAAGACACAGCTTTATACTACACCAGATTCTCCTGCTTTGGCAAGTTTTGTTGCTCGTATGAGTGATGATGTGATGCAGTTCTCTGAGGCTCCACGTGCAGTAGAGATTGTTGACGAGAATGGTGAGCCATTAAAGGCTGGTGATCCACATCGTTTCTTTGAGGCATCTTGGATGCACAAATATAATGGCAAGTATTATTTCAGCTATTCAACAGGTGACAGTCACATGCTTTGCTATGGCGTAGGTGATAATCCTTATGGTCCTTTCACATATAAAGGTGTAATTCTTGAGCCTGTCGTTGGTTGGACAACTCACCATAGTATTGCTGAGGTTAATGGTAAGTGGTATCTTTTCCATCACGACTGTGTTCCTTCAAATGATACAACATGGTTGCGCTCTGTTAAGGTTCTCCCATTGGAGTATGATGAGAATGGCAATATTTTGTTGGTAGAAGAGAAGTAAATTTTTCTCTATATAAAAGAAAAGTCCTGGAAGTTTTTTCTTCCAGGACTTTTTATTTGGAATGGAATCTAAAACTTGTGGTTTTAGAATTCCATTTTATTTATTGCTTTACTTTGTTGAACTGAACGTTCAGTGGCAATACGTTGCTTACCTTTTCAGTGTATTCGCTAACCTTCAGAGTTGCTGTACCAAGGATGTTTTCAACGTTGTCACCAACTTTGAAGATATAGTTTCCTGCATCAACCTTCCACTGACTGTTGGCTTCATCGAAGCTTGCAAGATCACGCTTTGCAATAGTCATGGTGAGTGTCTGGGTTTCACCTGGGTTGAGAAGGCGTGTCTTAGCGAAGGCTTTCAACTCTTTGGCAGGCTTTTCGTATGCACCCTTAGGAGCTGTTACATAAACCTGAGCAACCTGCTTGCCTGCAACCTTACCGGTGTTCTTAATAGATACGCTAACTGTAATCTTGTTACCGTTGCTCTTTACTGATGGCTTGCCGAAAGCAAATGTGGTGTAGCTGAGGCCGTATCCGAAAGGATATGCAACAGTTTTGTTGAATGTATCGAAATAGCGATAGCCTACATAGATATCTTCTTCGTGGTTGGTGAAGTTGTATCCGCTCATCTGACCATTGTAGAGTACTCCTGCTACCTCATAGCCATCGCCTAATCCCTGTGGATAGCCCTTTGTTGATGGTACGTCCCAAGCGCTTATAGGCCATGTAGAGGTGAGGTGACCTGATGGGTTCTCTTTTCCTGTGAGAACATCGGCAACAGAGTTTCCGCCTTCTTCACCTGGCTGCCATGCTACAAGGATAGCGTCAGCTCTGTCACGCCAGCTTGCTGTTTCCATTACTGAACCGCTGTTGAGGATTACGATAACTGGTTTGTTTTGTGAACGGAAAACATCTGATACTCGCTCTATCATTGCCTTCTCATCATCGGTGAGGTTGAACTCGCCTTCAATCATGCGATCGATACCCTCGCCAGCCTGACGGCCAATAGTGATGATAGCTGCATCAGCCTCAGGAGCTTCATGCTCTACACAACGACGTGTGATTTCAATCTCCTCGAGCTTTGGTTTGCCCTGATCAAGGAACCACATCCAAGGGTTCTTGTCGGCTTTCAGCTTGACTTTTGCATATTCTACGTATTTCTCGTAGATGTCGGTAAGGAGTTTGGTTGTTTTTACACCTACGTTATTTAGACCTGTTACCATGTCAACAACATAAGGCATGTTTACTGCTCCTGAACCCAGACCGCCACCAGAGAAATCGTATGAGTTAACACCAAACAGGGCAACTGTCTTTAGATTCTTGATAGGAAGGGTGTTGTTGTCGTTCTTAAGGAGAACCATACCCTCTGTGCTGCTCTGACGTGTGATAGCCGCATGAGCCTTCAGATCTGGTTTGTTGCTGAACTGATACTTGCGGAAGGCTGGAGTCTTGACGATGTATTCAAGCATGTTGCGAACATTGCGGTCAACATCCTTGATGTCAAGTTTTCCTTCTTTTACAGCTTGAACAATGGCTTTTGTCTGCTCTGGATAACCTGGAGTAAGCAGGTCATTACCATTGATTACCTGTTCGTAGGTTGGGAGATCGGCACGCAAACCAATCCAGTCGGTCATCACAATTCCCTTGAATCCCCAGTCGTTACGAAGGATATCGGTAAGTAGTCCATGACTGTTCTGAGCATATTCGCCATTTATCTTGTTGTATGATGACATAAGTGTCCAAGGATCGCTCTCGCGAACGGTCTTCTCAAAGCCACGAAGGTATATCTCACGAAGAGCACGCTGAGAAAGGCGCTCGTCAACGCGTGTGCGCTCGTTTTCCTGTGAGTTAACCGCATAGTGCTTAGCACTCACACCTACGCCTTGGCTCTGGATACCTTTTGTGTAGGCTACACCCATGGCACCTGTGAGGAATGGGTCTTCTGAAAAGTATTCGAAGTTGCGGCCGCATAATGGACTGCGGTGGATGTTGAGGCCAGGACCTAAAACAACGTCACAGCCATACTCAAGAGCTTCGTTACCAATGGCTTTACCTACGTTTTCCATTAGGTCGATGTTCCATGTTGATGCCAGACAGGTTCCTACAGGGAAGCCTGTTGCATAGAAGGTTTGAGATGTGCCCTTACGTGTAGGGTTGATGTGCACACCGCCAGGGCCATCGGTAAGGACTGTAGCTGGAATGCCTAAACGTGGGATGGCTACTGTTTGACCTGCTGCTCCTGCTACCAGCTTGGCTTGATGTCCAAGCATAGCTCCTGAGCCTGCAAATCCGTCATTACCATCGCCCACAAGTAGCTGGGCTTTTTCTTCCAAGGTCATAGCCTTGATCACTTCGTCAATGTTGTCGGCTCTTAGCTGTGGAGCCTGTTGTGCATTCATTGTCATTGCAAGGAATAAGGCAGTAATGCCAGAAATAAGTTTTTTCATATCAATCTATATTTATTATGTTTGGTGGTTATAATAGATTCTCCAAATATCTCATTTGTTCATCTGTAGTGGCCCATGATGTAACAAAGCGACATACCATAGAGTTCTCATCGTATGCTTCCCAATGGGTGAACAGCACCTTTTGCTCTAATTCCTTCACCTTGTCGTTTGGAATAATCACAAACTGCTGGTTTGTTGGTGAGTCGATGAGTAGCTTGTAGCCTTTCTTGATGAACATTGCTTTCATCTCTTCGGCTTTCTCGATGGCATATTTTGAAATCTCCATGTAGAGTGGGAGAGAGCTGCCGTCGTATTTTGTGAAGAGTGCATCGAACTGTAATCCAATTGCTCTTCCTTTTGCCATCAGAGCACCATGCTGTTTGATGATGGTGAAGAAATGGCGTGGGGCGTTGTTCTTAGGGAAAACTACAGCTTCGCCAAGAAGTGCTCCAACCTTTGTTCCTCCGATGTAGAAGCAGTCGCAATGGCGAGCTATGAATGGCAGGTCGATGTCGTTGCCAGTTGACATTAGTCCGTATCCCATTCGTGCACCATCAAGATACAACTTGAGGTTATATTTCTTACATACATTATGTATGTCAACGATTTCTTTGCGATTGTAAACAGTTCCTAACTCTGTAGGGAATGTGATATATACGATACCTGGCTGTGCCAAGTGGCGATTGCTTTCGTCGTGAACAAACCAGTCCATGTAGTTTTCCAGATCCTCAGCATGCATTTTGCCTTCGTGCTCCTTCAGGGCAATAATCTTGTGTCCTGAGAATTCCACGGCTCCGGCTTCGTGAACATTGATATGTGCTGTTTCTATAGTGATAACCGCTTCGCATTTTTCCAGAATACCATCAATGCATGTCATGTTAGTTTGTGTTCCTCCACTTAGGAAGAAAATATCTGCATCTGGTGTGTCGCAGGCTTCACGAATTTTTTTCTTAGCTGATTCACTCCATTCGTCTATTCCGTAAGTAAGACTCTGGATGTCGTTAGTCTCTATTAGGTGCTGCAATACTTTTGGGTGTGCACCATTGCAATAATCGCATTCGAATGATACCATATTCGTACAATAATGTATTTGAAATAGTTTTTATTTAATTTTGGGTTATTACGGGTTTTATAGTGTGCAAAAATAGCTATAATCTTTCAATGGAGCAAGTTTTTGGATAAATAAAAAAATCTCTTTCTTTTTGCTATTCCATTGATAATTAGTAATTTTGCAGCAAATTCGAATTTTAAGTATTAGTTTTAAATTATGGCAAAGAAAGCTTTATTGATGATTCTCGATGGATGGGGAATCGGAAAGCATGATAAGGGTGATGTTATCTACAACACTCCAACTCCTTATCTGGATTATTTAACAGCAATTTCAGCTCATTCAGAGCTTCAGGCTTCAGGCGAGAACGTTGGTTTGCCTGATGGACAGATGGGTAACTCAGAGGTTGGTCACCTCAACATTGGTGCAGGTCGTGTTGTTTATCAGGACCTCGTAAAGATTAACAAGGCTTGTCAGAGTGGTGATATCCTGAAGAATCAGGAGGTTATCAATGCTTATAGCTATGCTCAGAAGACTGGCAAGAAGGTTCACCTTATGGGTCTTACCTCAGATGGTGGTGTTCACTCAAGCCTCGATCATATTTTCAAGTTTGTAGAGATTGGTAAGGAATATGGTTTGAAGAACCTCTTTGTTCACTGTTTCATGGATGGTCGTGATACCGATCCAAAGAGTGGTAAGGGCTTCATTGAGCAGTTGCAGAAGGTGTGCGAAGCTAACGATGCAAACATTGCCAGCATCATTGGTCGTTTCTATGCTATGGACCGTGATAAGCGATGGAATCGTGTAAAAGAGGCTTACGATCTTCTTGTTTCAGGTACTGGTAAGCAGGCTAACGATATGGTTAAGGCTGTTGAGGAAAGCTATGCTGAGGGTGTAACTGACGAGTTCATCAAGCCAATCAATAATGCAAATGTAGATGGTACAATCCAGGAAGGTGATGTTGTTATCTTCATGAACTTCCGTAACGACCGTGCTAAAGAGCTTACAGTGGTTCTTTCACAGCAGGATATGCCAGAGGAAGGCATGCACACAATCAAGGACTTGCAGTATTATTGCATGACTCCTTATGATGCAAGCTTCGAGAATGTTCACATCCTCTTCCCTAAGGAGAATGTTCAGAACACTCTTGGTGAGTATCTTGCAGCTCAGGGTAAGAAGCAGCTTCATACAGCAGAGACAGAGAAGTATGCTCACGTTACATTCTTCTTCAATGGTGGTCGTGAGGCTCCTTATGAGAACGAGGATCGTATTCTTGTTCCTTCTCCAAAGGTTGCTACCTACGACCTTAAGCCTGAGATGAGTGCATACGAGGTTAAGGATAAGCTGGTTGCAGCTATCAATGACCAGAAGTATGATTTCATCGTTGTTAACTTCGCTAATGGCGATATGGTTGGTCATACTGGTGTTTACAATGCTATTGCTAAGGCTGTTTGGGCTGTTGACAATTGCGTTAAGGACGTTATCGAGGCTGCTAAGGCTAACGATTACGAGGCAATCATCATTGCTGACCACGGTAATGCCGATCACGCTATCAACGAGGAAGACGGTACACCAAATACCGCTCACTCACTCAACCCAGTACCATTCATCTATGTAACTGACAACAACTCAGCTACTGTTAAGAATGGTCGTTTGGCTGACGTAGCTCCTTCAATTCTCCATATCATGGGTCTTGAGCAGCCAGCTGACATGACAGGTGAAAATCTAATTTGTGATTAATAAATAAATCACTTCTTCTTTGCAACAAAGGCGACTTACATTAGAGTGGGTCGCCTTTATTCTTTGATGAAATATTTTAACCATTTGGAATATATCCATAGAAGAGCTTAGTTAGCGAGATTTTTTTTTCTGGTTAGGCAGTAAAATTTTCTTAACTGCAAACTTAAAATTCCTCTATAATGCCTCTATAATGAGTCTATAATGGTTGTGGTAAAATAGTTTTATAGTTACTTTTTTGTGGTTTGCCTTTTTATTTGTACTTTCGCAGAAAATCAATAATTCTATGAACGTAACAATAGAAGAGTCTTGGAAAAAGTATTTAGGTGAGGAGTTTGAAAAGCCATATTTTGCAGAACTCACAAAGAATGTACGTGCGGAATATACAAGTGGTGTGTGTTATCCTCCAGGGAAACTGATATTCAATGCCTTTAATCTCTGTCCGTTTGATAAGGTGAAGGTGGTGATTATTGGTCAGGATCCCTATCATGAACCAGGACAAGCAATGGGATTGAGTTTCTCGGTACCCGATGGCGTAATAATGCCTCCTTCATTGCAGAATATATTTAAAGAGATAGAGCAGGACTTGGGCAAGCCAGTGCCCCATTCAGGTGACCTTACCCGTTGGGCAGAACAAGGAGTGCTGCTTTTGAATGCCACTCTCACAGTGCGTGCACATATGGCAAACAGTCACCAGCGTTTGGGATGGAGCCTGTTTACTGATGCAGCAATAAAGGCATTGAATGCTCATCGTGAAAATATAGTATATATGCTCTGGGGTGGTTTTGCTCGTTCAAAGAAGTCATATATTGATGCACATAAGAACTGTATTCTTGAGAGTGTTCACCCATCGCCTCTCTCGGCAAATCGTGGTGGCTGGTTCGGACAACACCAGTTCTCAAGATGTAATGCATATTTAAAGGAAAAAGGATTTAAGGAAATAGATTGGTAAAAGGGATGAAGGAATTACATATTCTGCAGGTGGGCAATGTACTTGTGTCGCCTGATGTGTTTACAGAAAAGTTCTGTTGCGACCTTGACAAATGCAAAGGCATTTGCTGTGTTGAAGGCGATGCAGGAGCTCCTGTAACAATGGACGAGATAATGGGTATTGAAGACTCGCTCGACACTGTTTGGGAAGATATGTCGGCAAGTGCCCAGAGTGTTGTTGATAAGCAGGGTGTTGCTTATACTGATCGTGAGGGCGACTTGGTTACAAGCATCGTAGGAGGCAAGGACTGTGTTTTTACTTGTTATGAAGGCGATTGCTGTCTTTGTGCTCTTGAAAGAGCGTATAGAGCAGGTAAAACAAAGTTCGTTAAGCCTATCAGTTGTGCACTTTATCCTATTCGTGAAAAAAAACTGGCAGATGGATTATATGGCTTGAACTATCATAAATGGAAAATCTGTCAGGATGCAGTAAAGAAAGGTCAGGAACTTGACTTGCCAGTATATAAATTCCTCGAAGGACCGCTGGTAAGACGCTTTGGGCAGGAATGGTATAACGAATTATGCGAAGTGGCTGATGAGTTAAAGGAACAAGGATATATTTAAGGGTAAAAAGTAAAAAGGTAAAAGGGAAGAAAAATAAAAGGGTAAAAAGGTAAAACTCAAAAGCAAACCGAGTTGCTAAGTTATATTTTACCATTTTACCCTTTTACCTTTTTACTTTGAAAAAGCTATCTTTAACTCTTTCTATAGTCTTTGGGCGACATGCCCACATGTTCTTTGAAATACTTGCCAAGGAAACTCTGTGATGTAAAGTTCATTATCTCGGCAATCTCTTTAATAGACTTACCTGTGTATTTCAGCAGCATGCGAATCTCAACGATGACATAACCATCTATCCAGTCGTTGGGCGAGCGGTTGGTGGCTTGCTTCACCATTTCTGCAAGGTATTTTGGTGTGATGCTCATCTGCTCGGCATACCAGCTGACGGTGCGTTCCTTCTTGAAGTTGCGGTTTACAATCTGAATGAATTCGGCAAAGATATGCTCTGCTCTGTTCTTACTAACAATCTGCTTGCCTTCGTGAACCTTGTAGATAATGTTGCTAATGTCATAGATGATAGTCTTTATCATAGAGCCTACCATCTCTTTGCGGAAATGATGAGTTTCATCATCCACCTTTGTCTTCAGCTGTTTGTAATACATTGAGAATTCTGAAGCCTGAGTGCTTGTTAACTGCAGGATAGGACGTAGAGTTATGTTGATAAACAACAGAGCTAACTCACGGAATCCAGTGAGCATATCGCGAAAATAATCATAGCTAACAATGAGTGCTTTTCCTTCGCAATCATCACTTATGTTTAGTTCATCAATGATTTGTCCACGACTTAATACAACAAAGTTGTTACGCTTTGCAGTGAAATGTTGAGTGTTTGACATGTAGCTTACAGTACCTTTCTGCACCAGCAGAATGCCTAAACATTGCATTCGAACAGGACCTTCTGGTACTGCAAGATCTTTAATGTTGTCAATTAGTAGAAGTTCCTTGTTAATGTGGCTGCCATAGTAGAGGTCAAGGAAGTGGTCTACATTTAATGTAGGTATATTAGTATCCATATTTCTTGATTTCTTATGCACAAAGATAATTGAAAAATACTGAATATGCAAGATTTTTTGATTATAAATGTACCTTGTCAATATAACCAGCTGCTGTGGAAAGACTCTATTAGACCTATGCCTTCAACCTTTTGAATCTGTTTGCTTCTAAAATACCTGTCACCGGAAATGCGAGGGCGACGAAGATAGCTTTGAGTGAAAACAGCAAAGGCTTGTTCGTCTGTTGTGCCGTTACAAATGTACTCATTACCAGCGATATAAATATGTTCTCCTTTTCTTGCATCTCGTATGGTTACTCTTATATAACCATAGAAACCAGTACCAAACTCGTAGTATATACCATCTCCCAGAAATTCGTAATATCGAGGCCTGAGAGTGTAGGCTTTCTTTATAGTGGGGTAGAACGAATGCTCTGGTTTGCAATAGCTTAACTCAGGACAAACTGTAGCATGTATCCAAAGGGCTGGCGCATATTCTGTGCAGTCGTGCCATATGAAAGATAGGTTCTTGCGATTGTCTGTCAGTTCGCCTTCTGGAGTTAATTCCCTGTCTGATAACATACAAAGCCAACTGTCGTCGGTATTATAGCAGAACTGATGTCCATCAGCATCTATACCTGAAAAGTTAAGAGCAATCTGTCGTGTATGTTTATCGACTGATGTTGGTAGATAGGTTACTGCAATAGTGTTGCTGTCAGGACGTAGGAAACGAGTAACATCATACTTTATGGATATTTCTTTCTCGCCATCAGGAATAATGTTTCTACTATCTGATGATACTCTGCAACTATTCACATATACAATAAAATGTCCTGTAGAAGAAATGGTTATCTCCCCTTTCTGTGGTGTGGCATTGACAAGATAGGTGTTCCTGAACCACACTCCAGAAGTGCTGTCAGCAAGTGGATGAGCTATCCATTGCTGTAGTTGAGTCTGGCACATTCCCTGTATTGCACATGCGAGGAATAATATGAAGAGCAATCGTTTCATCATTTCTTATTTTAGAATATAATCCTGATCTTTATTTAAATTTAGACTAATGGTCTTGCCATTATATCTTATAGTTGCTTTGTTTACTACTCTGCTGTGAATTTTTGCCTTGGTGACTTTACCTTTTTTCCATTTCATGTCAATGACATAACCACCACGGGCACATATTCCTTTAACTTCTCCATCACGCCAAGTGTCGGGTAGGGCAGGGAGAAGACTTATCTCGTTCATGTGGCTTTGTACAAGCATCTCGCATATACCAGCTGTTCCTCCAAAATTACCATCTATCTGGAAAGGAGGGTGAGCATCGAAGAGATTAGGATAGGTACCTCCCGAACGTCTCGTTAAAGGGCCTTTATAATTGTCAGGACTGACATAGGTGAGCAGATTCCTTAATATCTTATAGGCATGATTACCATCACCTAAACGAGCCCAGAGATTAATTCTCCAGCCTGTGCTCCAGCCAGTACTCATGTCACCTTTTATCTCAAGAGTGCGACGTGCAGCTTGTTGAAGGCCTTTGTTTGAGCCAGTGCAGTCTTCCATTATGAGATTGTATCCTGGGAATAGTCCAATTAAATGACTTTGATGTCGGTGTTGAAAATCATAATCATCCCAGTCGAAGTACCATTCGTTGAGATCGCCCATGTGACCAATTGTGTATGGATGAAGTTTCTTGTATATTGACTTCATCTTAGTCTCAAATAGCTTATCACTTGGGTATAAAGCCTTGTGTGCGCTTATGTGACTAAGCAAAAGCTCCTTGATAATGGCAAGGTCTGCTGTACCACCGTAACAAGTAGTGCCGTGATACCCCTTGTCGTTGACATAATGGTTTTCTGGCGATGTACTTGGCGCAGTAATAAGTTCTTCTGGGTGGTTAGGATTCTTAATGAGTAATCCTACTACAAAATCTGATGCTCCCTTGATGAGAGGATATATCTCTTTGAGATAGTTCTTGTCTTTTGTGAACTGATAATGTTCCCATAGGCTATTCACAAGCCATGCTCCTCCAAGATTCCAGTTAGCCCACATAGGACTGTCTTTTCCTCCTCCTACAGGTGCGGTCTTGCACCATATATCACTATTATGTGCAGCACACCAGCCTTGGTTTACTCCGTAGAAATTCTGGGCGGTATATTTACCATTTACTGCTAATCCTTGAACAAATCCAAGAAGAGGTTCTGCCATCTCGCTGAGATTAGCTACTTCTGTAGGCCAATAGTTTTCTTCTATATTTATGTTCATTGTATAATCAGAACGCCATGGACTCCATAGATGAGGTGTCCATAAGCCCTGTAGATTAGCAGGAACGGAAGGTGTTCTACTGCAGCTGATGAGCAGATAGCGACCAAATTGGAAATACAGATTCTCGAGGTATGCTGCTTCTCCACTCTTTAATACTTGTTCGTAATTATCGGTATAGGCAAGTAAAAGTGAGTCTGTTGGGAAAGTTGTATTTACTTTTTGCCCCTTGAGATTAAGGTTCATACGAGAAAAATACTTCCTATAATCAGAAATATGATGATTTTTAAATTCCTCGTAACTATAGTTGTGAGTATGCCATATATCATCAGATGCTCTTTCTAAATATGGAGCAGCCTCTTTAACGGGGTGCTTGTCAAAGCCGTTAAAACTTGTTTGATTTACAATATATATTATTGCTTCGTCAGCATTTGTCAGATATATGCTGCTGTCTGCTGCTTCTGTTTTGCCTCCTGTTGCTTCTACACGTAGCATGGTACATGTATGCGTTGTTTCTTTCTCGTCTCCCACAGCATGACCAAGCATCGTTAGTTGATTGCCCTTTGCTTTTACGTGATGTGGGACTTGCGACGTAAGCATAATGCGAGTGGTGATGGCTCCTGGTTTATTTGCTTTAAGATGTACTGCTATGAGATGATCAGGATTACTTGCAAAATATTCACGTGAATAGTTTATGTTATTCAGTGTGTAGCTTATCTTCACCAGCGAACTGTCAAGATTTAGTTCACGATAGTAATTGGTAGCTTTTCCCTCAACAGTATTTTCAAGATATAATGTTGCCAGAGGCATAAAGAAAGCTGCTTCTTCGCCTTGCACGTGATGTTGCAGAGAATCAGCAAGTTTGTAGTCTTCTTTAAAGAGTGCTTCGCGAATTTTATCTATCCAGATATATTTTCCTTTTCCTTCTTCTTTTGAAACAGGTTTGCCATCCCAGAATGTAATATCATTGAGATAGATGATATCTGTGTTTACTCCACCATATACGAGAGCTCCGAGTTTTCCGTTTCCAATAGGGAATGATTCTTCAAAATAAGTTGCTGGTTTGTTATACCATAAATATAATGGTATGTTTTTGTTGTTTGCATATGTAATGCATGCAAAGATATAGAAGAATAATATGGTGATAGCCTTTCTCATGCTGTTTGTTAATAAAAAAAGCATGGTCAAAGAATGACCATGCTTTTTTGTATGATAAGTTTTGTATTATGCATCGATATTTGCATAGGTTGCATTCTGCTCAATAAACTCACGACGTGGTTCAACATCATCGCCCATGAGCATAGAAAAGATTTCATCGGCTTCTGCAGCATTTTCTATGCTTACTTGTTTGAGCAAGCGAGAAGAAGGATCCATTGTTGTTTCCCACAACTGCTCTGGATTCATTTCACCCAAACCTTTATAGCGTTGTGTGTGAATGTTTTTATCTTCAACTCCATTTCCATATTTGTCAATGAATGCCTGGCGTTGCTGCTCTGTGTAGCAATATTCACTTACACGGTTCTTAAATGAACACTTGTAAAGTGGTGGTGTTGCTATGTAGAGATGACCTTCTTCAATTACTCTTGGCATATAGCGATAGAAGAGAGTCATAATCAATGTTGCAATATGGGCACCATCGACATCGGCATCGGTCATGATTATAATCTTGTCATAGCGAAGTTTGTCGGTATTTGCTTCAAAATCGCCTTCTCCTTCTACACCAAAACGAACTCCAATGGCCTGAATGATATTCATAACAGACTCTGCTTCGAATACACGATGGCGTTGAACTTTCTCAACGTTCAAGATTTTACCGCGAAGAGGAAGGATTGCCTGGCGGAAACGGTCGCGTCCTTGTTTTGCTGAACCTCCCGCAGAATCACCCTCGACAATGAAGATCTCTGTTTCTTTTGGATCTTTCATAGAGCAGTCAGCCAGTTTACCTGGTAAACCACCACCACTCATTACATTCTTGCGTTGTACCTTTTCGCGGGCATTACGTGCTGCAATACGTGCTGTTGCTGCAAGAATAACTTTGTTACAGATAAGTTTTGCTTCTTCTGGATGTTCCTCAAGATAGTCAGCAAGTGCTTCGCCTACAGCCTGTTGAACAGCACCAGAAACTTCGCTGTTACCAAGTTTTGTCTTAGTCTGTCCCTCGAACTGAGGTTCTGCAACCTTGATAGAGATGACTGCGGTAAGACCCTCACGGAAATCTTCTCCAGATACCTCAATCTTAGCTTTCTCTATCTGTTTGCTAATCTGTGGTGTGTTATCAGCATAGGTTTTTAAAGTGCGGGTAAGAGCAGCGCGGAAACCTGATACATGAGTACCACCTTCAATAGTGTTGATATTGTTGACGTATGAATGCAGGTTCTCTGTGTAATCGGTGTTATACATAATAGCCACCTCAATAGGAGTACCTTGCTTTTCTGTCTTGAGATATATTACGTCATCGAAAAGATGAGTACGATGTTTGTCTATAAAACGCACAAACTCTTTCAAACCATCTTTGGCATGGAAAACCTGCTGACGTGTCTCTCCTGTTTCTGGGTCAGGACGAAGGTCGGTAAGCGTTATCTTGATTCCAGCATTAAGATATGCAAGTTCACGCATACGGTTAGCAACAATATCCCATTTGTATGTTGTTGTGGTGAAGATAGAAGGGTCTGGCCAGAATTGCTGACGTGTACCATTCTTTTCTGTTTCTCCAACAATCTTCACTGGATATAAAGGCTTTCCCTTCTCGTATTCCTGCTGATAGATTTTACCATCACGGAATACCTGAGACATCATATGAGTAGAAAGGGCGTTAACACAACTAACACCAACACCATGTAGACCACCGCTGACTTTATAAGAACCCTTATCGAACTTACCTCCAGCGTGAAGAACGGTCATTACTACTTCAAGAGCACTCTTGTGAAGTTTCTTATGCTCGTCAACAGGGATACCACGACCGTTGTCTTCAACAGTCACGCTGCCGTCCTCATTGATGGTAACAAAAATGTCGGTACAGTAACCAGCCATAGCCTCATCAATAGAGTTGTCAACGGTTTCGTTGATCAGATGATGGAGACCTTTTTCGCTAATATCGCCGATATACATGGCTGGACGTTTACGTACAGCCTCAAGACCTTCCAGGACTTGAATATTCGAAGCCGAGTAATTAGCTTCGGCGTTTTCTCTTTCTGTCATTTTCTTGATTAGTATGATTTGGTTGCAAAGATAGTAAAATAAGTGCAAAAAAAGAAATATTTTAGTTCGAAAAATCCTTAAATTCAGATAAAAAATAAAGGCCGCAATATCTCCTGGATATTACGACCTTTATTTAGTTCAACTAATTAGCTAATTAAGCCAATTTGCCGATATGCTGTGCCAAACTTGACTTCAAGTTAGCTGCCTTGTTCTTGTGGATGATATTTGTCTTCACCAACTTATCCAACATCTTCTGAACAGTTGGGAACAACTTTACTGCCTCCTCCTTGTCTGTAACGGCACGCAGCTTACGAACTGCATTACGCATTGTCTTTGCGTAATATTTGTTGTGTAGAGTCTTTGTCTTTGTCTGACGAATTCTCTTAATTGTTGATTTGTGATTTGCCATCTTTTAAATCTACTTTTTATTTTTTCTTGTAGTCCCTAGCAGAGTCGAACTGCTCTTTAGAGAATGAAAATCTCTCGTCCTAACCGATAGACGAAGGGACCATGTGTCTTGTTTTGCGGGTGCAAAGTTAGATGTTTTATTTGAACCTTGCAAATTTTCGGGCAAAAATTTTCTTCAAATCGTTGATTTTTCGTATTTTTGTATCATTATGATGGTAAAAACGCGTGCTATAGTGCTTCATTCTTTTCAGTTTGGTGATACAAAGATGATAATTGATCTTTTCACTGAACAACAAGGACGTGTATCGTTTGTTACTCGTAGAGCAACATCAAAGAAAGGAAGTATAAAAAAGCAATATTTCCAGCCTTTTATGATTTTGGATATAGAATATGACTATAGACAACGCCAGCAATTGCAGCAACTGAAGGTTGTTCGTATAGCTCATCCTTTTGTATCTATCCCTTTTGATCCTTATAAGGTATCTATTTCATTATTTCTGGCAGAATTGGTTTATCATGCCACCAGAGATGAACAAAGGAATGAATTGCTCTTTGCTTTTATGCAGAATAGTATTGTTTTGTTAGATGAGTCAAAGGAATACTTTTCTAATTTCCATCTTGTTTTTATGTTGAAGCTCTTAACTTTTTTAGGGTTTCAACCAAATTTAGATGATTATCATGTTGGGGATATTTTTGATTTGAGAGCAGGTGAATTCATTTCATTAACACCTATCCATTCTGATTTTGTAGGAGCAGTAGAGGCAAATCGTATTCCAACGTTAGCAAGAATGGACTATTCTAATATGCATTTGTTTAAAATGTCGCATATAGATCGTAATGCCTTAATAAAAGTTCTCCTGAAATACTACCAACTTCATGTTCCTAACTTTCCAGAACTTAAGTCATTGGCTGTACTTCAGGAGATGTTTTATTAGTTTATATAACAATAATGTTATTCTTCATCAATAACAAAACTTATTGTTGATTGACGTGGTTCTGTATGCTCTTCTTCAGTAGTAGGCTTAGTACCGCTCGTTTGTTGGCGGATAGCCTCCAGCTGTTGGCGTGTACGCTTGTAAGTTGGAGTATTCTCTACTGCAAGAATAACATCTTCATTGTCAAGGTCTTCGTTACGGAAGAGGAAGTAATGTGGATGACGTTTGTATTGGTTGTTTTTGCCAATATTTCCGTAGTAATGTCCACGACGTTCTTCGCGTTCTGCTCGTTTTTCTTCCTCCTGTGCAAGACGATCAGCATCTTCTTGTGTACGTTTTTTAAGATGTCCGTTCATGCCGTCAACATCTTCAATGCCAAAACCAGTAGCAAGGATCGTTACTTTTACCTTCTTGCCCAGTTCAGGATCCATAGCCAATCCCCATTTGATCTCGAAGTCGCTGCCAAACTTAGCCATGAAATCGTTGACATCGTTCATCTCTTCCATCATCAAGCCTGAGTTGTCGTTCTTTTCATTACAGAAATTGATGCTAAGAAGAATTTTCTTAGAATTAAAGATGTCGTTGTCGTTCAGCAATGGAGAGTTAAGGGCGTCCTCAATAGCTTGTTTTACACGTCCTTCACCTTCTCCATAGCCGGTACTCATGATAGCTACACCACCATCCTTCAAGACAGTTTTAACATCGTTGAAGTCGAGGTTGATGAGACCATGGTTGGTTATGATTTCAGCAATACTCTTAGCCGCAACACTTAATGTGTCGTCAGCCTTACCAAAAGCATCTAAGACTGTTAAGTCTGGGTATATTTCGCGCAGACGCTCGTTATTGATAACCAATAGGGCATCTACATGTTTAGCCATCTCTTCTACACCATCCAGAGCTTGGTCTATTTTACGGTCACCTTCAAAGCGGAAAGGAATAGTAACAATACCTACGGTAAGAATTCCTAATTCCTTGCTTACTCGTGCGATGACAGGAGCAGCACCAGTACCGGTTCCACCGCCCATACCAGCTGTAATGAATGCCATCTTGGTGCCATCCATGAGCATGAGCTTAATATCATCAAGAGTTTCTTCTGCTGCTTCACGTGCTTTTTCTGGTTTGTTACCAGCTCCCAAGCCTTCTTTACCAAGTTGCAGATGAACAGGTACTGGAGAATCGTTGAGTGCCTGATTATCTGTGTTGCAGAGTACAAAACTTACATCATGAATGCCTTCACGATACATATGGTTAACGGCATTACCGCCACCTCCACCTACACCAATCACTTTGATGATGCTGTTCTCTTTCTCGGGCTCTCCGAAATCTAATATATCTGGCATAATACTTATTTTTTATGTTGTTTGAAAAATCAGATATTGAACACTTTGAAATTATACGTCTTCTTCAGCCGAAACTATTGTAGTGAAGAATTTCTTCAGACCACGCATGAATTTATGCCCAGTACTGTTCTCTTTTCTTTCTTTACGTAGGCGTTCCTCTTCTTCTTCCTGTTCCTTGCGTATGCGTTCTTCTTCCTCTTCCTGTTCCTTGCGAATGCGTTCTTCTTCAGCTTTTTTCTCTGCTTCTGTACGCACTACGCCTGTACCAGCAATATCGTTTGGTTGACGAACCTTGTGCTGATCATTTGATAATGGCTTGGTAGTGTCATTTGTACCAAAGAGATCATTGTGAATTTCTTCACCAGCGCAGTTCATGTCACCTTTTGCAAGAAGGCCGAGAACGGTATTGAATTCCGCATTATGAGCATTGATATCAGAGTTTGTTGAATTGATAGTCTGTGATACGAAGTTTGCAATGCGTATTTTGTCGATATGAGTATGGTTTCTGAATGCAATATCAATATTCTTCATATTTGCACCACCACCAGTAAGAATGATACCTCCAAGAAGCTTGTCTGTATATTCGCTTGGAACTTGGAACCAAACATTTTCAATTATTTCTTCAAGGCGTCCTTCTACTATTTCGATGAATTTACGGCTTTCAACTTGTCGTTCAGGGTCAATAGGCAACATAAGAGAGTTGTCAATCTCGCTATTACTTGTGAAAGCAGAAGCATATTTGAGTTTCATCTTTTCTGCTTCGCTCTCTTCCATCTGTAATGATGCAATATCTTTTGTGATATTGTTTGCACCAAGAGGGATTACTGCCAAATGGCGAAGTATATTTTTGTGATAAACAGAAACAGTTGTAGTATCATAACCAAGGTCAACGAGAACGCAACCAGAGCGTTTCTCGGCTTCGCTTAGAACACTATCAGCAAGTGCAAGAGGTGCCAGATACATTTCTGCAATGGCAATTCCTGCCTGATCAAAGCATTTGTTCAGATTCTTGTAGAAAGACTTGCGCCATAGGATATTCAGGAAATTACCTTCAAGACGTTGGCTTTGTATTCCAACAGGATCAAGTTGATACTGTTGGTCAACTTTATATTCCTGTGTAACAGCGTCAAGTATTTCGAGCTCAGGATAGTCCATATTTCTGTTGGCATCCATGAGTTCGTTAATCATATCTTGTGATATGATAGTATCATTACCTAAGTCCTTAGGGATAACATTGATCACGCTACGTATTGACTGACCACCAACACCAACATATACCTGATGTATGTTGGTTTTTAATGTGCTCTTCAGTTTGGTAATAATGTTAGCGAGACACTGTACAGTCTTGTCAATGTTATAGACTACGCCTTTGCGGATGCATTGGGTAGAATCCTCTTTGACAACAGCCAACACATTGATGCTGCCATCAAGATTTTTCTGTCCTGCAATACCTGTGATCTTGGAAGATCCTAGTTCGATAGCTACAATAAATTCTGCCATACTTATATCTTTATCAATTCAACTTATTCAATATTAGGGTACTTCTTGCAAATTATCTGGTTATCGAATTCCAGATTGATATACGAATACTTGTTCCATCCAGCTTGTGATAGTCCGTAACGATAGAACTTCTCCAATCGTGTCATCTTCTTTTGTATGAACTCGTTGATGAGAGTTGTTCTTAATGACTTATACTTGCTTTCTGGTAATTGTCCAATATATATAATGTGGTTTCCAACACGAGGGATCAGTTCTATCCCTTTGTCTTTCAGCACATTGATCTGCTCTATCTGGTTGCGCCATAGATCGTTGGCAATAATCGCCTTGCTAAGGGGAGCAATATAGTTACATGCATACCATTTGTTGATGTAGCCGGTGGCAATAATCAAATCGCTGGTGTAGTGCGTGTTAGGCATGATGCAGTCTTTGTCGTCAAGATAATAGTCGTTGCCGTTAATCGATTTAACCCTTGCAACAGGCAAAAGCTGTGTAAGGTTTATCTCCACCTGTCCATCTTGTGTTTTGTAACATTCAGCACTCTTGACGAAAGGACTTGCTTTAAGCATGTCTTCAATCTCCCTAGCATTGATATCCGCCATTTTACGATTTAGTGGATATATTCTTTGTGCCTCTAAACGACGCTTGATTTCTTTTGTTGTGATAAATCCGTCATTGGTCTCATCCTCAATGTTTATGCTGGTCTTGGTGCATACGTAGTTTGACTTGTCCGGCTTGTTAAAAGCGGAAAAGGCCAAAACCAGGTAGCTTGCAAGTACCAGGTCCAATGTGACGATGAATATTTTCTTCCAATTAATTCTCACGGATTTACTTTTCTTTGTTTTCTATTAATTTTGCAATCTGAGGTACGTAGTTATCGAGATTACCAGCACCAAGAACAACAAGGACGTCGAAATCGCGGCTCTTTACAAGATCGAGAACATCATCCTTTTTAATCATACTCTTTTCTACACCATCTTTAAGGTTGTCATATATGAGTTGACTTGTTACTCCTGGAATAGGTAGTTCACGAGCAGGATATATTTCTGTAAGTATAACTTCATCAAAGATACTTAATGCATCAGCAAAATCCTTGTAGAAATCTTGTGTACGGGTGAAGAGGTGTGGCTGGAAGATAGCGGTAATCTTTCTGCCATTGAATAGTTCACGCAAACTCTTAGCACTCTGTAACACTTCTTTTGGATGGTGTCCATAGTCTGAGAGGAATACGTGTTTGTTGTTTTTGATCTTGAAATCAAATCTACGGTCCACGCCACCGTATGTTTTCATTCCATATTTTATTTCTTCTGCTGTACAGCCATTGAGTTGTGCCATAGCCATGGCAGCAATACCGTTTTCAATATTGATAGGTATTGGTTGTCCTAACTCAACATCTTTGATATTCTCAATAGGTGATACGAAGTCGAATGTTATTTCTCCATTCTCAATACGTATGTTTTCAGCATGGAAGTCTCCTTCGTCACGACTATAGTCATATACCTTTACTTCATCCTTTACATTTGCCTTCATCTCGAGACCTTTTCTAATGATGAGGGCTCCACCTTCCTGAATCAGTTCGGTATAATGGCGGAAACTATCAAGATAAGCTTCTTTAGTGCCGTATATATCCAGATGGTCAGGGTCTGTAGAGGTGATAACGCTCATCCATGGACGCAGCCAGTGGAATGAACGGTCAAACTCGTCAGCCTCAATAACTACATAGTCGCTGTTGTCAGAGAGGATGTAGTTTGTGCCATAGTTCTTTGATATACCGCCAAGGAAAGCATTACAATCATTATGACTCTGGTGCATGATGTGAGCACACATAGTTGATGTAGTTGTCTTTCCATGTGTTCCTGCAAAACAAAGTCCTTTGTGGCTACGTGTCAAAATGCCCAAAACCTGAGCACGTTTCATAACCTCAAAACCATTCTCGTTGAAGAACTTCAATTCCTTGTGGTCTGCTGGTATTGCTGGGGTGTATATTATAAGTGTTGAACTTGTGTCCTTGCATGCATGAGGAATCTCGTCAAGATTCTCTTCGTAATGAATGAGCATACCTTCTTTCTCAAGTTGGTGTGTGAGATCAGAAGGCGTCTTGTCGTATCCAGCTACAACAAGACCTTTATGAATAAAATATCTTGCGATGGCACTCATACCAATGCCACCTGCACCTACGAAATATACTGATTTAATATCTTTTAGTTCCATTTCTTATGTCAATATAATGAGATAATCGATAGCTATCGAGAATCTTTAACTATTTTGTGCCCCAGGCAAGTTTTACAACTTCATCTGCGATTACATCAGCAGAGTTCTTAAGACCAAGCTTAAGGATATTCTCGTTCAACGACTGCAGCTTTGCTTCGTCTCTGATGGTTGCAAGTGCTGTATTCAAGAGAACATCAGCTGCCTCAGAGTCTTTAACGTACATGGCTGCGTTCTTATTGACGAGAGCCATAGCATTCTTTGTTTGATGATCTTCAGCCACGTTAGGTGATGGTACCAAGATAACAGGCTTGCCAATCAACTGAAATTCGCTAATGCTGCTTGCACCTGCACGACTGATAACAAGGTCGGCTGCTGTATATGCTGCACCCATATCACCAATAAAGTCAGTAACTACAAGATTATCGAGTTTACCAAAGCTCTCAACAGCCTGCTTCATCTCTTCAATGTAGAACTTACCTGTCTGCCAGATAAACTGAATGTCGTTCTCTTCCTTTATCTTGTCGAGGTGCTGACGCATACTCTCGTTAATGGTTCTTGCTCCAAGACTACCCCCTACAAGGAGTATTGTTTTCTTTTCTGGGTCAAGACCAAATTGTTTACGAGCCTCTTCCTTTGAAATTGTTGTTTCAAGAACATTCTGACGAACAGGGTTGCCTGTCATGATGATCTTGTCAGCAGGAAAGAAACGTTCCATTCCTTCGTAGGCAACACATATCTTGCTTGCTTTCTTTGCCAGAAGTTTATTTGTTACTCCAGCGTAAGAGTTCTGTTCCTGGATAAGGCAGGGTATTCCTTTTGCTGCACATACATTGAGTGTTGGACCACTGGCATAACCGCCTACGCCAACAGCAGCCATAGGCTTGAAATTCTTGATAATCTTTTTTGCCATTCGCTGACTCTTCCATATTTTGAAGAGCACAACAAAGTTTTTAAGAAGGTGCTTGCGGTCGAAGCCACAAATAGGTAAACCTTTTATTTCGTATCCTGCAGCAGGAACGCGTTGCATTTCCATTCTGCCCTCTGCACCTACGAATAAGATCTTTGCATCAGGGTATTTGGCCTTGATGGCATTGGCTATTGAGACAGCTGGGAAAATGTGTCCACCTGTACCGCCTCCACTGATGATTATTCTTAAATCCTTATCCATTTTACGTTATAATCTATATTACTTGCAAAAGTAATTTTTTTTTTTGTTTTTGAACCTTTTCAGGTCTTTTTTATTCTTTTTATATTGCCACAACAGCTGACGAGTTTTCCTCGCTACTTTCTGGCTTCTTTTTGGCTGTTCTGCTTACACTAAGAATTGCACCTAAATATACACAGTTGATGATAGTTGAAGTACCACCTTTACTTATCAAAGGTAACGGCTGTCCTGTTACAGGTGCCAATCCTACTGCTACGCACATATTGAACAACGCCTGTGTTACAAGCAGAAGTGCTAATCCCATAGCTAATAAGGCAGGGAAATTATTTTCGCATCTATTAGCTATTCGTCCTGTTCTGAATAACAGAATTATATATAGCAAGGCTACGAAGAAAGCACCTTCAATACCCATTTCTTCTATGATGATGGCGTAGATGAAATCGGAGAATGCCTGTGAGAGGAAATCTCTTTCAACAGAGTTACCTGGTCCTTTTCCTACGATATTTGAGGTTGCCACAGCAATATTTGAGTGAGCCACCTGAGCATCTTTGTCAAGGTCAACACTATCAGGAGGAACAGGCTTATTGTTTGTAAACTTCATGATACGCGCTTTCCATGTGTCTGCACGGTGGAAAGCTGAAGCAAACAAACCTTTGCTTTCTTCTTCCTGTTGTTGCACAACTTGCTCTGTTAGGTTCTTGTTTGGATCTTCTGGTTTTACGTGTCCTAATGTCATCACACCAACAAAGGCTATGATACCTACAAGGGCAACTATTCCCATCAGTTTTCCAATCTGATTCATTGGAACACGGCCAATAATCATCATCATCAAGATAACTGAGCTTAATAGTGCTGCCGTTGAGAAGTTTTCAAGGAAGATTGGAGGTATAATAAATGCCGAAACAATAAGAATATATTTGAAGGCATTTCTGTCGGCTCCGTTTGTCGTTTGCATGGCGCTCAGTATCTGAGCTGTTGCCAAGATCATCGTTCCTTTGGCTATCTCCGACGGCTGAAACTGTATTCCTATTAAAGATACCCAGCGTTGTGAACCATTCACCGATTCACCCGCAAACAATACATATACCAACGATATGAAGGCAATCACAAGAAGGAAAGGAGTGAGCACCTTGAAGTATCGGCATGGCACATTTAAGGTCATCACCATACACACAAATCCCACAACGAGAATGCCTATATGTTTCATGATAGGTGAAAGATAGTTTCCTCCTTTGTACATTAGCTGTGATGAGGCTGAGAAAACCTCAACGATGCTGATGAGACAAAGGAAGAAAAAAATCATCCATACCACTTTGTCGCCTTTGAATATGTTTGTAAGCGTTTTGCTGTTCATGTTCTATATAGTATATCAATATTCTTTAGAAGAATCTTAGAGCGCTCTAACAAGTGTCTTGAACTGTTCACCGCGGTCTTCCATGTTTTTAAACAAGTCGAAACTTGCACAACATGGACTTAATAATACTGTATCTCCAGGCTTTGCCATTTCGTAACATGCCTCAACGCATTCTTTCATGCTGTGGGTGTCACGAACAGGAATGCCAAACTGGTCGAAGTTGTCGTGTAGCTTCTTGTTGTCGGCACCTAAGTAAACCAGTCCTACGCATTTCTTCTTTACAAGGTCGTAAATCTGACTATAGTCATTACCCTTGTCTTTTCCACCTAAGATAAGGATGGTTGGAGTGCGCATACTTTCAAGAGCATACCAGCAGGCGTCAACATTTGTAGCCTTAGAGTCGTTAACGTAATGTACTCCTGCAACATCACAAACTTTCTCCAAACGATGTTCTACACCAGGGAAGTCACCAAGGCTCTTTCTGATAACATCTTTTTTAATACCTGCAATATTACCAGCCAGACCTGCTGCCAAAGAGTTGTAGATATTGTGCTTACCTGTAAGACTCAAAGCCTCTTGTTCCATATTGAATGGAGTAGGGTATTCAAGTCTGTACTGGCCATCCTCGATATATGCAATAGAACCTGTTTCTTTCAGCTCAGAGAAAGGATATGCCACTGAGTTGATTTTGAATTTCTCCAATTCTTTTTTTACAACAGGATCGTCATTCCAGTAGATGAAACTGTCGTCGGCAGTCTGGTTCTGGATGATACGCATCTTTGAGTCGGCATAGTTCTCAAATTTGTTGTCGTAGCGATCCAGATGGTCAGGAGTGATATTTAGAAGAATAGCAATATTTGCATGGAAATCATACATATTATCCAACTGGAAACTACTTAATTCAATAATGTAGTATTCGTGTGGATCTTCAGCAACTTGCAGAGCCAGACTCTTTCCGATGTTTCCTGCCAAGCCTACATCATAACCAGCACTTTTGAAGATGTGGTAAATCAATGATGTGGTTGTTGTTTTACCGTTACTACCTGTGATACACACCATCTTACTGTTGGTGTATCTCCCAGCAAATTCTATTTCGCTGATGATGTGTGTACCTTGAGCTATCAGTTTCTGAACCATAGGTGCCTCGTTAGGTATTCCTGGGCTCTTGATAATCTCGTCGGCATTAAGAATCTTTTCTTCTGTATGTTGGCCTTCCTCCCATTCTATGTTATGGTCATCGAGGAGCTTCTTGTATTTATCCTTAATCTTTGACATGTCTGAAACAAACACGTCGAAACCTTCTTTCTTAGCCAGTACAGCGGCTCCTGCACCACTTTCGCCAGCTCCTAATACTACTATTCTTTTCATCTTGTCTTGTTTATATCGTCTTTATCTTATCTTGAGCGTGATGATTGTCATCGCTGCAAGGATGATGGTAATAATCCAGAAACGTATGGTTATCTTTGCTTCGTGCTTTGCACCATGAGGTACTCTAATGAGGTATTTACATTCAGGGTCGAGCTGCTCTGGAGTAACTCGGAAATTGTCGTGGATAGGTGTTCGCTTGAAAATGCGTTGTTTCACACCTCTGCGTTTTCCCAGCTTGAAGTAATAAACCTGCAGAATAACGCTAAGGCTCTCAACAAAAAATATGCCACAGAGTATTGGTAACATCAATTCTTTGTGAATGATGATTGCGCCTACAGCTATGATACCTCCAATGGTTAGTGAACCGGTATCGCCCATGAACACCTGAGCTGGGTAAGCGTTGTACCAAAGGAAACCGATAAGCGCACCTATGAATGCGCACATAAATACTACCAGTTCCTCTGAACCTGGAATATACATGATGTTCAGGTAGGCTGCAAAGTTGATGTGTGAACTGACGTAAGCGAAAATTCCCAATGCCACACCAATAATGGCAGAGTTTCCTGCACACATACCATCCATACCGTCGTTAAGGTTTGCACCATTGCTTACGGCTGTTACTACCAAAATGGTCATCACAACAAACAGAATCCAGCCAGCAGCAACAGCGTGCTTACCGCAGAAACTGGTTATCTTAGAGTAGTCGAGGTTATGCCCTTTAACGAACGGTATCGTTGTTTTCAACGACTTATGAGCTATTGCTCTGTGTTTAACAACTACTTCCTGACCGTTTTGGTTTTCAATAGCTATGTTCTCGTTCATCTTCACGTCTGGTGACGACCAGAGAACTAATCCCACGATAAGACCAATACCAATCTGACCAACAATCTTGTATTTTCCTTTCAAGCCGTCTTTATTGCGACGGAAAATCTTGATGTAGTCGTCCATTCCTCCAAGGAAACCCAACCATACGGTTGTGATAACCATCAGAATGAGGTATATGTTTCTTAAACGTCCTAACAGCAATACTGGTACCAGAATAGCCAGAATGATGATGATACCACCCATCGAAGGCACACCTATCTTCTTAACGCCAAATGGGTCTATAGTTGCATCGCGTTGTGTCTCGGTAATCTGTTTTTTCTTAAGGAACTTGATGAACTTCTCACCACACCATGCCGAGATGGCTAATGAAAGAATCAAGGCCAGCAAGGCTCTGAATGAGATGTAACCCCACATGTGTGAGCCTGAGATGCCATATTGCTCGAGAAATCTAAAGAGATAGTATAACATATTCTTTTGTTTTTTCGATTTTTATTCCTGTCCTGCGAAGATTTCTTTCAAAACCTCGTGATCGTCAAAGTGATGTTTCACACCTTTTATTTCCTGATAGTTCTCATGTCCCTTACCTGCAACAAGGATTACGTCGCCCTTCTGTGCAAGCATGCAGGCTGTACGTATTGCTTCCTTACGGTCAACAATAGTCAGCACCTTCTTCATCTGCTGTGCGTTGAGGCCGGCCTCCATGTCGTTGATAATGTCTTGTGGCTCTTCAAAGCGTGGGTTGTCGCTTGTGATGATAACCTTGTCGCTCTGCTTAACAGCTTCTTGAGCCATTAATGGGCGCTTACCTTTATCACGGTTGCCACCAGCTCCACATACGGTAATCACATGGCCACTTCCGTTGAGTACCTCGTGAATGGCGTTGAGCACATTCTCCAAAGCGTCTGGCGTGTGGGCATAGTCAACAACTGCGGTATAGCCTTCTGGAGAGTGGATAGGTTCCAAACGACCGTTCACACTCTTCAAGGTGCTGAGTGCAACGAGAATGTCTTCTGGTTTCTTGCCAAGCATAACGGCTGCCCCATATACTGCAAGGAGGTTGCTGACGTTGAATTTTCCGATAAACTGAACGCCTACCTCGCGGTTGTCAATCTCAAGATACATTCCCTCAAAATGACATTCCAGCAACTTAGCGCGGAAATCGGCCATCTGGCGGGTAGAGTAGGTCTTTACTGTTGCCTTGGTGTTCTGTACCATTACCATACCGTTTTTGTCGTCGGCATTTGTAATGGCAAAGGCATCTTTTGACAGACCGTCGAAGAATGCCTTCTTGGCATCACGATAGTTTTCGAATGTCTTATGATAGTCAAGATGGTCGCGGGTGAGGTTGGTAAACAAACCGCCTGCAAACTTCAAACCGCCAATGCGCTTCTGGTGAATGGCATGACTTGAACATTCCATGAAAGCATATTCACAACCTGCAGCAACCATACGGCTCAACAGTTCGTTTAGCTCGATAGGGTCTGGAGTGGTGTGGTCGGCTGGTACTGGTTCGTCATCGATATAGTTGCATACTGTTGACAGCAGTCCTGCCTTATAACCGAACTTACGGAACATGTTATATAATAAGGTTGCAATGGTTGTCTTACCATTGGTACCTGTTACGCCCACCAGCTTGAGCTTTTTCGAAGGATCTCCATAGAACATGGTAGCAGCTTTTCCAACGGCATCGTCGGTCGACTCTACCTGGATATACGTTACTCCTTCAACCTTCTCATCTGGAATGTCTTCACATAAAATGGCCTTGGCTCCAAGCTCAATGGCCTTTGGTATAAACTTGTGTCCATCAACCTGTGTACCTTTTATGGCTACAAACAGGTGACCATTCTCGATTTTTCGAGAGTCGATGTTTATACCAGTAATCTCAATTTCGTCGCTACCGATGAGTTGTAGTGGCTTGATGTTCTTGAGTACTTCTGTTAAAATCATATCTATTTTGTTTTATTCTTTTCCTTTATTCCATCGTTAGAGTGCAACGAATACCTTTCGATATCTTGCGGCCTGGTTCAAGACTTTGTTTTACAACCTTTCCACGTCCAACAATATTTACCTTTATGCCTCTTGACTCCATTATGAAAACGGCATCTCGAGCACCCATGCCATGAACATCTGGCACATAGGCGAGTCCGCTTGTTCTTACTTTAGTCAGGCTAACCGATTTCTGTCCGTTTCTCTTTGCGCGTCCCCATATTGGGTTGCCGTTAGAGTATGAACCGCCCCAGCCTTTATTTGTTTGAATGCCAAGATGACTGAGCACGTAGTCGGCTGCCAGAATATTTCCGTCTTTCACATCAGGAATGAGTATCGACTGGTAGTCACGTGCATCGGTAATGTCATACTTCACATATTTTGCCATGATGCCTTCGGCAATAGTCTTGAATACCTCACCACTCATCCAGCCGAATGCTGGCAGACCAGTCTTCTGTATGCACACAATACAACTGTACATTGGGTTGTCTTTCTCACCAAACCATCCGGCAAAGGTTAGCAGGTGGTTGGCTGCTCCATAACTACCATTACTTGCAATCATGGCTGTACCTGTTTTTCCGCATACCCAGAAGTTGTCGCTATAGGCTTTCTTTCCTGTTCCGTTAGTAACTACTCTTCTCAGCAAATCCTGAGTAATCTTAATTGTTTTGTCGCTTGCAATATGCTCGCTTCCCTTAACCACTTCAGGCGGATATGTTGCCACTACCTCGCCGTTCTTTACAGCCTCTTTCACGAATCGTGGCTGCATCATCACACCATTATTTGCAATAGCATTATAGAAGGTGAGGGTGTATATTGGTGGTATCTGGGTTTCATATCCGAAAGCCATCCACAAAAGGGCTGTCTTGCTCCAATTCTGATATTGTCCGTTAGGCAGTCGCTTTGGCATACGAATTCGTGGAACAGCATGTCCGTCGATAGGTATTCTGATGTTTGGGTTGTTGATACCTGTGCGATAAACGCTTTTCACGAATTTCTCTGGATTGTTATGGTAGAACTTGTCGGCCATATATCCAATACCGATATTCGAACTCACCTCCATAGCCTTGCCAAGACTGATGGTGCCGTATCCTCCTGTGCGCCAGTGGCTGTCTTTCAGGTCTCTACCATACACGTGCCATATTCCGTTTCCTGTAGGTATAGTAAAGGTGGTGTCGCAAACGCCATCTTCGAGGGCAGCCATAACCGAAACGGTTTTGAATACCGAACCTGGTTCTATAAGGTCGGTAACGGCATGGTTCTTTATCTCGCGATATTGTCCATCATTACATCTTTCCATGTTAACGATGGCCTTGATGTCGCCAGTCTTCACTTCCATGACTATGGCTACACCTACGTTGCCGTCAATCTCTTTCAGCTTGTTTATTACCGAGCGCTCGGCAAGGTCTTGCATGTTCACGTCAATAGTAGTAACGATGTCGGCTCCATCGGTAGGAGGCACATCTGTAATATTAAGGAACTTGTTGAGTACCTTGCGTCTGTGGCGCACTCCGTCGGTACCACGGAGGATATTGTCGTAGAACAGCTCAAGACCAAAGCGTGCTGAGTCTTTGGCTCCGAACATAGTACCGATGGTACGGCTGGCAAGTGAACCGTTCGGACGTTTGCGGGCATTGAACTCTTCGTAGTGGAAGCCTCCTTTATATGTTTTAAGTCTGAAGATAGGCAGCGCTTTTACTCGTGTAAAAGTGTTGTAGTCTATTCGCTTGTCCCATATCTCCCAATGCATGCTTTCCTTTTTCTTTCCTTCGTTCAGATGACTCTTGAACTGGGCTGCTGTGAGCTGTGGAAAAATGTCGTGAAGCCCTTTGCATATAGAGTCAACCTTTGAATTCCAGAGAGTATCTGTTTCTGACTCGTGCATGGCATGGAAATCCACAAATACTTTGTATTCAGGAAGTGTGCTGGCTAAGAGTTGTCCGTCGCAGCTAAGGATGTTTCCTCGTGTAGGCTTAATGGCAAGACTGTCTCGCTTCACGCGGTCGGCCACGGCTTCCCAATAG
>R26__coassemble_292_pt1 | contig 33222 bp, 16 predicted proteins | sample R26__metabat2_low_PE_011 | metagenome-assembled genome bin R26 | reverse complement strand
CAGCTGTAGAATGTGCGCAAGTGGTCAACATTCTTGTCCTCAACCTCAATCTTGCCCAGAACATCGTTCCATCTCTGGCGACCCTTAGAAACAACCTCGTCGAAGGTCAATCCATCAAGCTCCTTCAGGTTAAGCTCTGCCTGCTCATCGCTGATGAACGAAGAAGCCACCTTGAGAACGAGCTGGTCGCCACGCTTAGTGCTTGTCTTCCAAGCCAACTTATGACTCTCGTAGCTGCGGTTATCGCTTGATTCCTGAACATCAGAGTTCTCTGTGCCACTCATCTGGCGATTACTCTCTATAACAAAATAGTTCTTGAAATTGTCGGGCACACCACCATTGTTATATGTAGTGAAACCAACAAGCTTGGTTGCCGACAGAGCCTTGATGGCAGCCTTACCACGAATAGCATCAACAACAACTGCTGCCTTCTCGGCATTAGGATAGGTTATGCGGAACATGCAGGCACGCTCTGTTGGCGCCATCTCAACAACAATGTCGTAGTCAGCAAGATACACCTTGTAGTAGTAAGGGCGGGCAGTCTCAGCTTTATGCGAGAACCAGCTGGCACGCTTATTCTGGTCGAACACAATGTCGCCAGTGATAGGCATGATAGAAAAACAACCGTAATCGTTGATCCACGGACTTGGCTGGTGAGTCTGCTTGAAACCCCTTATCTTGTCGGCAGAATACGTGTATTGCCATCCGTCGCCATTAGCGCCGGTCTGAGGAGTCCAGAAATTCATACCCCAAGGCATGGCAATAGCAGGATAAGTGTTACCGGTAGAGAGCGAATACTTTGATTCAGTACCTACCAGCGTACTCACATAATCCACAGGCTCTACCGCAGCCGAGGCGGTGAGAGCAGCAGACAGCATCATTGCTGAAAAGCAAAACTTTTTGAGAGAGTAAATTTTCATTTTTATATTTAATTGATTATTTTTTCAAACTTCGGGCTGCCACCTTATCAGCAAACACCTTCATCCAGTATCCGCCAATAACCGAACGAGCCTTGAAACCAGTCTGAAGACCAGTCTTGGTGTCGCTCCAGTCGCTGATAGGAACACGTGACTGTGTTTCGTTGATATATGTATATACTGGCTCCATGAAGAGATTAAAAGTCTTCTTATCCTTAGCCATAGCAGCAGTCCACATAATCCAGTCGCTCTTGGTATAGTCCTTGCGACAGTCAAGAGGCAAACCATATTTATTCTGCAGCTTCAGATACGACTTCATCTCACGTTCCATAGTGCCCTTAGGGAATACATTGGTGTTCCACAGCTTGTCCCACACCATATTGTACTTCTGGCTCCAGGTGTTCTCACGATCAAAAGCCAGACGGTAGTGGTTGCCCTCGCGTGCAGTCTTCTCCCAGATAGCACCCATCTCCTTAGCCTTCTGCATATACTTGTCGGCAGTAGCATCATCGCCCTTCATGCGAGCCATCTCAGCATAGCCAGCCACACCCATGATAGCCTTTACAGAAAGGTTGGCATTGTGTGCCCAATGACCAGCGAAGTCGTCGGTACAAAGCTGGTTTGATGGGTCTTGTCCGTTCTTAACAAGATAGTCAGCCCATGTGGTGATAATGTCCCAATACTTGTTCACATAGTCAGTGTTGCCATCAATCATAGAAAGCATGGCAGCCAAGGTAATCATGTTTCCTGCCTCCTCAATAGGCATGTCGCCACCATAAACCTGTCCGTTGGCAATAGGATAAGTACCGAGGTCGTGAGCAGCAAAAGGCTTGGTCCATCTGCCAGAACGAGAATACTCAAAGATACTTGTCATCATGCCCTTCTCCAACTCAGGGTTATAAACAAGGAACAATGGAGCCGAAGGATAAGTGAGATCCACGGTGTTTACACAACCGTTAGAGTTGTTTTCTTTTGAGAAGAACATCAAATTACCCTTGTTATCCTTGAAGATTTTGTGAGCGGCTATCACCTGTCGGTAAGATGCCGACAACATTTCAGCATAGTGAACATTGCCAGCTTTCAAACCATCGTCGTAAATGGTTTTATCCATCTCCTTACAACGATTCATAATGTTCTCATAGTTATCCTTAAGTTTTTCAAAAGCATCGAAGATTGTTACCTTACCTTCGTGAGCCCAATAAGCCTTGTAGCGATTATACATATACTCTATGTCCTGCACCTCATCGTAACCAATAAGCTCGAACGAAGCCTGTGGAGCTGTTACCTTGCCGAAATCATGAACATAAGCAAGAGTAGGCATTGTTGATGACTTGTATGAACGAATAAGGTTCTCGCTCTTAGGCAGCTTGCCTGTCAACACAAAGCTGTTCTTAACCTTGTCATAGCTGTTTAGACACACATCGCCATTGATGTTTGGCAGATAAAGATAGCCCCAATCAATACCAATAAGGTCGCCCTTGTTTGCAAGAATAGGCTGATCGATAGTACCTGTCTTCAGGTAGCTGATGCCACGCTGCTGCACAAGTGATGATTCTGTTGGCTGACTGCTCTTGTTTGTTGCTATCATAGGCGAAGCCTGAAGGAAGAACTTCACATCATGAGCCTTGCCATCAGTTGACTTCACCTGATAAGAGATGAAGTTTACAGGAGTTGACAGCAAGTCGAGGTCATTAATGAGCATAGGTGCTGTGAACACCACCTTCAACTCTACAGGTCCACATTCAAAGGTGTAATATGAAGATGTTGCCATCACGTCAACCTTTGTTTGCTTTGCTGTGAGTATATTGTCATTGATTGTTGTCTTGTCGCGATAAAGTCCGAAGTCGGCTAATGCTCCACCAAAGTTATTATGCACGTGCATGGCTATGATATTCTTACCCACATGCAACTGCTGGCGCAATGCACCTACCACATGTATAGACTCATTATGCACAGCATCCATGCGGCCTGTTCCTGCCAGCATGCCATTCACCCATACATCGCATGAGTCATCGTGTGAAAACATGAGATAAAGATTCTCCTTCAGATCATCCTCGGTGATGTTAACAACACGACGGATATAGATGTCGCTATGTTCTGTTGTCCAACTGGTGTGCACGCCCTCGCCATCGTTACCAAAAGCACCTTGACCATGTTTCCAGCCCTTGGTGTCAAACTGCACGTTCTGCCAGCCCTTAGCTGCATTACCAATTAAGTAGTCAGCTTCCCAAGAGCCCTCTACAGCCATCGCTGCTATTGGTTCAAGAACTCTGTGTTCCTTGGCACCCATAAAGCGATAGGTGGTGCCATCAACACGCAACAAACCCTCTAAAGGTTTTTCGTCGTTGGTCCACAGACGAGTGCTGCCATCAGTAAGATTGTCGAATGGCGACCAAATTGAGAAATAAGGATCATTAACTACTAAAGGAACGGCAGGAAGACGCAGTTCTGTAGATTTATATGGTGTAAATATAGAAGCTGATTGTGCTGAAACTGCCAATGCAGCAAACAGCATAACCGCCCAAATTGCTAATCTTTTCATTGTATTTGAAAACAGTGTTAGTTGATAAACTCTTAATTATTGTGCAAATATAGTCATTTTTTTATAAACTACTGACTTAAAAAGTGTTATCCGGAAACAATCTTAATACCCAAAAGCCCATTTTACCTTTTTTCATTTATAATTAACCGAAGTATTCTAAGTTTTGAAGATATAAGAAGTTAAAGGGAGTTTTGCCGCTTTCTCCACCTAACTCCTTCCAACTCCTTAATCTATGGAATAATCACTTCCATTGGTTTACTGTAGTTCCAACGACGTGTACCGCTACCAACAGGTGTATCGTAGTTTATGCGAGCAGCTGCTCTTACAAACACATGACGACCAGAAGGAATGGCTACGCCCTTGGTTGACTTGATAACCACTGGTGTTCCCAACAGTTCATCAAAGGTGTCACCAGAATATTCTATGCTGCTCGACCAACGCTCATCACGCGCTCTGTAGCCCACGCTTGAAGAATAACTAATGAACAACTGAATATCAGTAACATTGGGATAACTCTCATCATAATTACCCATTGGCTGAACAAGTTCCTTGAACTCGCTACGTGACACACCACGCGTGACCTTCACCTTTGCAGTAATCTGACCATTCGAAACTGTTGGATAACCCACAAACTCAACCTTCAGGAAAGGCTTAACCTTAAAAATGCACTCTGTGCTGCCCTCAACCTTAACAGTCTGCGAGCCATCAACGATAGGTGTGCCTTCTTCGTTCTCTCTGATGATAGGCACAAACGGACCATCAACACGCACGTTATAATATCCCTTGAACACCTTAGTGTTTTGGAATGAGCCGTTAGGCATGCAGAAGAAATCTGGGTTATGGTCAGCATTATCACTATAATCAAGCTGTGTCATGCGCACCCTGATTCCTTCACTACCCTGATCGGTAAGAATGGAATCGCCTGTGGCTTCATCAACAACAGCTCCGTGAATTGTTTCACCCGGCTCTTGATAGTTGTCAATCTCGAAGACTTCACAAGACGTGAACGAGAAACCCGACAACAATAATATAAACAATACTATTTTTTTCATATTCTCTTAATTTATCTGCCTCAAACCATAATGTAGATTTATCGGCTTCATTACATTGCTTTTGATTGAAACATAATTCTTAATTGAATAATTCTTCATCGCCCACAGGGCGACTAATTCATAATTCCACATTCATAATTCCACATTAACGATTTGGTTGCTGGTCAATGACACTACTCTTCACAACCTCTCCATTAGGAATAGCCCAGTAATAGTCGAGAACATTATATTCGAAAGTCTTCTGACTGATAAACTGGAAATGAATGTCGTAGAACCATTTCTTATCCTTTGTAGAATAGAATGGATACAAACCATGGAAACGGTATTGGTTGTTGTTGCTATAGCTGGTCTTGTCGCGTTCTTCACCCCAGAAGCCATCACGACCATCATAGTGCTGCACACGCCAACGACGCAAATCCCATTTTGTCTTTCCTTCGAAGGCAAGTTCTTTACGACGCTCACGACGAACGATATTTCGTCCTACGTTGGTATTGTCGAGAGTACCTGTCAGCAATGTAGCACCTGCACGAGAGCGAATCTTGTTTACTGCCTCTGTAGCCTGCTGAAGAAGGTTGTCACCATCAGGCGAAGCCACACCAGCAATAGACAGTTCTATAGCAGCCTCAGCCATATTGAGCAACACCTCGCCATAACGCATAAGGATAAAATGCTGATCGCATTTGCCCTCACCTATCTCTGCCGAAGGATCAGGATTAAGATACTTACGCACAAGAAGACCAGTCAACGAACCTTCGCCATTAGCATAGAAAGGACCATTGGCACCCGAAGCATTCATTGTTGTGCCATCCTCTAAAGGCACCTGCTCCTGACTGCTGTTAGGATTAGGACTCAGATAAAGAGTCTTGGGCTTCTTTGTGTAAGCATCAAGTTGCTGGTATGTCTTGTCGGATGTTGAATATGAATAGTCTGAAAACAATGGGCTTATAGGAGTTGATCCGACATAAGTACCAGTACGCAGTTCTTGATTGCGGTCTTTGAAATAGTCACCAGGGTAAATTATGTTTGCACGCAGACGAGGCTCTACATTCTTGAATATGTCCATAGGCTCGTCATACATGATGTAATGACCTGTAGCATTGCTGTTACCATCGGTTACGCGGATAGACCCGTCAGGATAACGCTCGAAGCCATCAAAGAGTTCACAGAAATCTTCTGTTGGACACATACCACTTGACAAAGGCTTGTGATATACAAATGGCGAATTATAAGCATCGTATCCGTGAGCTGTGGTTGGATAGCTATACTCTCTAACATCAATATTCTCAGGACTATCAGCATCGAAATACATATCAACCATGTTCTGGTATTGTGCATTCTTGTCGCTTGCCGACCACTTCTTGGTATAGAGCGAATAAGCACCACTACCTATCACTTCCTTTGCAGCCTTATAAGCCTCAGTGAAGTATTTCTTTGAAGCAGCCTCCCAACGGTCAGCAGCAAATCCCATCACACGGACACCAGTCTTCTGACCAGTACCTGTAAGATGTCCATTGACGGTTTGATTATATTTTGCTACAGAACCAGCATAGAGCATAGCCTCAGACTTCCATGCCAAAGCTTTGTACTTATTACTATATCCGCTCTTAGGACTTGTTGGCTGCAGCAGTTCTATTGCTCTGTCAAAGTCTGCAAGAATCTGGTCCCATGTTTCTTCCTCGGAAGCACGTGGCACTTCAAGATTAGCAGCATCGTCAGGATATTGAATAACCTTTGTCACCAATGGCACACCGCCAAAGCGTTTTGCCATAGCAGTAAACACCATAGCACGCACATAGTATGCCTCACCTAAATAGTGATTATACATGGTTTCAGGGTAGCTGCCACGATATTTTGGCAAGTTCTCAAGAAGGAAGTTTGCATCTCTAAGTTCGGTAAATGCCATACCCCAATAAGGTGTATCCTCGCCTACGAAAGCTCTACAGATGCCATCACGATCCAAACACTCGCCAGTGCCTTCAATACCTATGCTCACCAGCCAACCATTGAAGTTGAATCCCCATTGTCCCTGATACTTAAAGTCTTCATAAGGCATGTAACTATACAGACGAGCCATATAGATTTCCATACCCGACTCATCAGACAGTAATTGGTCGGATGTAATTACATTCTTTGGTGCGACATTCAAATCCACACATGATGTTGTGAGCATCAATGACGCAGCCAATGCTATCATTATTTTTTTCATGTTTCAACGTTTTTTATTGAGTTAGAAAGTAACCTGCATACCAAAGGTAAATGTACGGTTCAGCGGGTAAAGACGACCAAGGTCATCACTTGGATGCTCTGGATCAACAAATTTTACGTTCGTCAATGTAAGCAAGTTATATGCGTTGGCATAAACTCGTATGTTCAGTGTAGGAATGAAGGCCAACTTAGGCACTGTGTATCCTACCTCTACCTGCTTCAATCTCAAATAATCAGTACTTACACGGTTAAAGGTTGAATTGCCCTTGGGATAGTGACCTGTATAAGCATAGTAGCCTGGTATCCATTCTGTAGCTGGATCATATGGGTCGGCTGTTGCTGATACAGGATGCCAGCGATCCCAATACTGCTCCAAAGCACCACCACCATTAGAACCCCAGATAGAGTAAAGAGGTTCTTCATACGACATAGATCCCATTGCTGAGCCTTGCCACAACATACTGAAATCAAAATTCTTCCAGGTTACATCAAAGCTAAGACTGTAGTTAAACCATGGTGTCTGGTCGTAAGCATATGGATGCTGGTCAAGGTCATTTATCTCACCATCGCCATTCCAGTCTTCATATCTATAATCACCTGGCAACACATCTTTCTCGTGATAAACGCCATCGTTCCATATCTCATCCCAGTTATTGTAACGACCATTGCCAGTGAATCCGAACTGAACACCCTGATAACGGTTATTGAGGTTGTCATGGCGCCACTGGTCATAGGCATTAGCGTATGGACCATTCTGTATTGCTGTGAGATATTTCTGACGGGTCACAGTAGCCATAGCCTTTACGTTATATGACAGATCGCGACCAATCTTGTTATGATGACGCAATTCTAATTCCAAACCAAAGTTGCGACTGCTGTTTGCATTCTCACGTGGAGGATTAGCACCAATAACTGTTGGGAATACTGAACGACGATATTCATAGAGGCCAGTCATCTTACGACTGAAATAATCCAAAGAGAAACCAAACAATCCTCCCCACGCTTCAAAGTCAACACCCAGATCAAGAGTCTGCGCCTTGAACCAAGAAATATCAAGATTGGCAATAGCCATAGGTGTAGCAGCATAGATAAACTCGTTGCCAAAGATATATCCTGGTGCATATCCGTTATAGTAACCAGAATCGGCATTACCACCTGTTGATGGATAGGTATAACCTGTTACCCAATCGTAGTTAGCACCAGAGTCATCACCCATCTCACCCCAGCTGGCACGCAGTTTCAACTGGTCAATACTCTTAAGGAAAGAGTTTTTGAACCAAGACTCCTCAGAAACCACCCATCCTGCAGATACTGAAGGGAAGAAGCCCCAACGATGACCGTCAGCAAACTTAGAACTGCCATCATAACGGAACTGTGCTTCCAACAGATAACGATTAGCATAATTATAGTTCACACGACCGATGAAAGCATTATAGTTAGCTGCATATACTGAGCCAGGATAACTGTTTCCAATCTGCGCCTCCTCAACACCATTAAAAAGATAAGGTGAACTGAAAGCAAGATTACGCTTTGCATAGAAATTATCACCTGTGCGACGTTGTGTCTCCATACCTATTACGGCAGAAAGATTATGCTTATCAAAATCACGGTTATAGTTCAAAGTGAACTGATTAAGGAACTGCTGAGTTTCGTAGTTCTCACGTGTGAGCTGACTTGGTGAACTTGCAGAATACACCTTTTGAATGTATGACTGTGTCTGTGGATCGTAGGCATACTGATAATACTCCTTACGGAACAAAGTATTATTGTTCTGATGAAGATCGTAACTAAGCATGGCCTTAGCCTTCAATCCCTTCAAAACATTACTAAGGGTACCAAAGTCGTATTCCAATGTTGCAGAAGTAAGCAACTGACGCTTCTTATAGATTCTGTAACCAGAGATATCAGAAGTCATCTTTGCAACAGTATTCTCTTCAAGGTCAAGACCATCATAGTTAAGCATTGTACCTTCTTCATCGGCATAAGCTGGGAAGAGTACACCTTGACGCCAGTAGTTACGAATAATATCAGTTGATGAACACCAAGGATTATTCTGACGGTCGGTCATGCCACTGATATTCAGCGACAGTTTCAAGCCTTTTGCTATTTCGGCAGATATATTTGAGTTTAGATTGTATTTATTGTAGTTTAGATCGCCCGACTTAAAGAATCCTTCCTGGTATAAGTAACCAAAGCTGATTAAATACTGAATCTTATCAGTACCTCCAGACACTGTTATATTATGATTATGTTCTGGTGAAGACTTTGCAAATATCAAGTCATTCCAGTTGGTTTCACGACGTGTGCCATTGCGGAACGACTCATAAAAATCATCTGTGTAAACAGGAGCACCACCATTTACGTTATTCATTGCCTGTTCGTTATACAAGTCCATAGTCTTGTATGCATCCAACAACATAGGCATACTCTTTGGTTTCTGAATGGTGAAAGAACTATTATACTGCACCTTTGTACGACCAGCATCACCTTTCTTGGTTGTTACGAGAACAACACCATTGGCAGAACGCAAACCGTAGATAGAAGCAGAAGCATCCTTCAACACTGAGATATCCTGAATATCATTGGCATTCATACGCTGGAAATCAGACATATCGCGAGGCACACCATCGATAATCACCAATGGAGAACCCATACCACGAATATCAAAGTTGTTATTATATGAACCTGGTTCTGCACTCTTTTGCCATACACGTACACCGGCAACACGACCAGTAAGCATGTTCTGAGGATTCTCGTTCTTTGTCCTTATCATCTCATCACCTTTCACTGCCGCCACAGCACCGGTAACCGAACCACGTTTCTGGGTACCATATCCCACAACGACAACGTCCTGCAGTTGGTTTACATCATCCTGCAAGGTGATGTTGATTTCCTTGCGCCCAGCAATATTCTGTGCAAAAGGTTTCATCCCCACATAGTTAACAAGCAACTTACCGTTTGTTGGTGCTTGAATACTATATCTTCCTTCTATATCAGTAACCGTCATATTCTTAGTACCATCAACCAAAACGGTGGCACCAATAACGGGTTCTGCATTCTGATCAGTCACCACGCCCTTAACGGTGATGTTTTGTGCCCAAAGGCACTGTGACATCACCGCGAGCATGATAGTTAGAATAGCTGATTTAATTTCTATCTTCATGATACTTAGTTGATTGTATTATTTATCTTCTATTGCCTTATACTGATAGTTTGCCAATACCGCATATTCTGCTGCATAAGCAAAGGCCGAGAGACTCTCCACCTTGTTATTTGCAGGAGTCCAGCTCCATCCTACAAGCAGGTTATTTGGCAACATACCATTCTTTAGATAGTTTGCCCAGCCATAATCCAGATTATTCTGGAAAGTAGTGATAGCTTCTTTTGTGCCATTATACACAGGATAAGCCTCAACATATCCACGCATCAATACATTGGTGAACCAAATATTGAAACCGTCGAATGGATAACTATAGTAGCCTTCCTTTGCAGCATCTTTCTTGGCAAACTCTCTAAAGGTGGCAGTAGTGAGTTCTTGTAGATCATTCATATATTCTGCAATACGGGTAGTACGATAGAGTTCGGCTCCGCCTGACACCATTGTACCACTGTTATAGGTAAATGCTGTTCCTGAAGGACTGGTCAGAGCCAATCCTTTACGATAACGAATGCCGTCCACTGTTTCATACTGCACATTACCTGATGACGCACCAATAAGATCCCAATATACTCCGTTGCTCTTCTTAAGATGCTTCTTTTGCCATGCATACACCTTCTTGGCAAAACTCAAGTAATATTCGCTTTTAGGCTGTGTTACCTCGTAGCGATTGCCGTTCAAATCAATCTTCTTGTAGGTAACATTATCGGCCTTACCACGATAAATCTCATATAACCACACTAATGGAGTAATCATAGGACCATTACTACAAGAATGCTTGGTAACATATCCTGGTCCCCAGGTAATACCACCCACTTCACCACCATTAGCATCAGGATTGCAATCCCAGCCATCAAGAACATAAGCTGTTAGATATTCAGCCTGCTCCAAATACTTAGCATTGCCAGTGAGCTTATAAGAGTGTACTAATTCTCTAACAAGCCATTCCTGATCGTCATAAACATTCATCACACCCTCAACTTCAGCCACTTCCTTGTCGCTGGCACGGTTCACACCAAATACACGCCATGTATTTGTTCCTGTATATGATGTAAGGGTAAAGGTACCAGCATAATAATCAAGTCCATCATATAGCTTGGCAAGTAACTGCTCATAACGACTATAGTTATTATCATAAAGGTCTGGAACAAGTTTTCGCATATCTTTTAACGATTGCATAACCGAGTTCACAGCTTCAATGGCACTGGTGTACATCCACACACTTCCCACTTCACTTTCAGCTTTCTGTGTAACAGGATTATAATAGTGCAACATTGTCATATTATTACCCGTAAAATAATGAGCAATAGCTGTGTCTGTCAGAGCTATAGCCTTCTCCAGATTGAGTGCAGAAAGTTCTGCACCCCTCTGGTTTGGAAGGTTATTAGTGTTTATATTATATGGGATATGATCCATCTCCACCTTTGAACAACTGGAGAAAACCACCATACTGCTGAAACAAGCAGCAATAGTTATAAATATCTTCTTCATATTAGTTTACGTTAATACTATGGATACATAATTTGTTTTCATTACCGTTATCAGTACCCTTGTAAACACCCAAAACAAGTGTTACATCCTTACCATCAAACTGAGTAAGATCATAGGTGAATGTAGCATAACCCTCAGGATGATCCTTGTCACCATTTTCATGGATGAAACTTACACAGCCATTAGCAGCCTCTGCCCACTGCTGTACTGATGCATTTGAAGGTATGATATGCTTCACCTGCATATCGTTGGTAATTGCTGTAAGCTTAAAGTATGTAGCATTGCTGCCATCAAAATTACGACACTTCAAAGTAAGATGGTCATGACCACTTGATATAGAGAACTTAGCATAGAAATAGCTCTGTGGCAATGTAGTGCTCACCACAGCACCTCCACCATTGGTCTTTATAACGAAGCCCTCGCCAGCAAATGGTTCTGGGTCTTTCTGCAATGGTACAAATGACCATGCATAAGCAATATGATTAATCTCGCGCCATGACTGGTAAGCCTCCCAATAGCTATCACGATTACCATTACGTGGAGATATTCCTGAGAAGCTATAACTCTTTTGAGGCATAGTTGAACGTACCATCTCACGGGTGAGAGCCCAGTCAGCCAACTCTTCACTGATGGCTGTACCTGTTAACCATCCCCAGTTTTCTGTAGGCACAGCCTGAGTATTGAAGGCTATGCGACGCAATACCAACTGCTTCCAGTAATCACCTGTTCTTGCACGATATGTACCAATAGCAATAACAATGTCCTTACCTACATATTCACTAAGGTCAAATACCTCACTTGCATAGCTCTCAGAAGCTAAAGAACGGTTGTCGCCCACCTTAACAGCATGTGGTTCTGATGCACTCATATCAATAACCTGCACACCCCAAATAGCAGGATCGTCAGCTGATGCTGAGTGGGTACGGCATTGAATCGTCATTATCTTATTATCCTCTGTAATATGTTTCATACCATATACGTATGAATCAAATTCTTGCAGATTAGCAGGATTACTTCTGTCACCCTCATCATTTCTTATACGCAGGGTTGTACCTTCATTTTGTTCTTCCCAGTTACCATAGAAATCCATGGTAGCCATGAAGTCGGTTGACCAATCCCAATGAGGATAAGCGGTAGCATTGCGACCACCTGTATATTCATTGAAATGCCAATAGTCGCAGTTCAATAAATCATCAAGTGTTTTATGAGGCAGAATCTGGCGTCCGCCCATGGTAACATCAACAATGGCTGTACCATCAATAAAACCATCAATACCAACGGTACGTGTAATGGTTTCATAACCATCATAAGTAAATGTCACTGTATATGCATCAAGAGGAAGATTATCGATTGTGAAACGACCATCAGAACCTGTTGTCACTACCTGTGTCTCACTTATGCTTACCTTTACACCAGCCTTTGGAGCATTACCATTCTTAGCATCAAGAACAATACCAGTGATCTTAGCTGCTGCATATTCCATAGCTGCATTAACCAGGGCAATACCCTTGTTATAACTTGCAGGAGTAACAGTAACACTAATTGTCTGATAGTCGGCCTTACTAAAGGTGATAATGTTTTTCTGGGTTGATACATTATTCAATGTGTATTCTCCCTCTGCATTGGTAACTGTAGTAAGGTCGGTTCCTTCTACTTTCACACCCACTCCCTCGAGTGGAGTGTTATAATCATCGGTGATGATACCCGTTACTGTTCCTGTAGAGTATCCAGCAGATACGCTGTCGTCATCACTACACGAACAGACTACAAAATTCAGGCAGCCCAACATAATTAGAACTGCAAACTGATTGAAAAAGGTTTTCATGTTCATTTTAATTTAGGTATTTGTTTTATATTATTTGATAGAGTTTTCCCAAACAGCCGCAAATGTATAATTGACCAGATTAAATATTGGGTTAATTTTGAATTAAAAAACAGATTATTCTATTAATCCAATCGAAAAATAACCCATTTTCCATGTTTTTACATTAAAAATAACCCAGTTAATCTGTCAGTTAAAAGATTATTTTCATATCTTTGCCGCAGTACTAACACTATTCTTTTTACCTATTTATGAAAATCAGAACCTTGTTTTTGCTCTGCATCATGGCAATTTCACTTAAAGCCTTAGCGCAGGGACTAACTTTTCAAAGCAACGCCAACTCTATAGAACAACGCACCTCTTTTAGTGTGTTCAATGGCGATGAAACAAAGTTCACTCATCAGCTGAACATAAAATTCAAGATGCAACTACCTCTTCGCGAAGATGTGGGATATGTTATTCGTATTGTTGATGAAAGAAGTAAAAACGTATTCAACGTGTTTTACGATGGTAGAGGAAACGACTATATGGCTCTCAACGAGGAAGGATATAAAAGTATTCTTGTGTATCATTTCAATCGTGAGCAGTTGCGCCTACGTCAATGGTTTGATGTACAAGTAATCTTCGATTTCGACAACAAGAAGATTTCATTCTCGGTTGATGGTCACAAACAATCAATAAAAAAGGCAGACCTTCCATACTCGTTCACACCACAGATAATCTTTGGACGTAGCGATTACCTCATTGATGTGCCCACTTTCTCAATGAAAGACCTTGTGGTGAGCAATGCTAATGAACGATTAGTGTTTCCATTATGCCAAGCAGAAGGCAATCATGTTTATACCAGCGATGGTAAGCGCATAGGTTATGTTGATAACCCCTATTGGGCTATTAACGACAGCTATCATTGGAAACAAATCTTTGCAAGCAAGTCATCAACACCTGCTGGCAACATCTATAATGCCAAAACACACCAAGTATTGTTCTACAATAACAATACCTTATCATTATATAACGTAATGTCACAACAAACACATCGCATAAAGTTTGCTACCCCTTGCCCTGTGACATTATATCTTGGTACCTGCTTCTTAGATGAACATGCTCAACAACTATATACATATGAAACATATCGCGACGGAAAGACTCCTACACAAGCGTCAATAGCAAGTCTAAACCTTAATACCTTACAATGGAAAGCTGAATCAACAGAACAGATTGAAGATGGACAGATGCACCATCATGGCGCTTTCTACGAACCAACACAGCAACAATACACCATTTATGGCGGATTTGCCAATATGCGATACAATTCAGTATTCTATACCTACGACATAAAAAATCATCATTGGATAACTCGCAATGACATAAAAGGCGAAAAATTCCCACGCTATTTTTTGTCAATGGGATACGATGGCAAACGCTATGTTTACATTTTTGGAGGTATGGGCAATGATTCAGGCGACCAAACTGTAGGACATAGATTCTTCTACGATCTGCATCGACTTGACTTACAAACCAACAAAGTGGAAAAACTATGGGATGCCAACTGGAGTGGAAAAACAAAATCAGTATTTGTAAAGAACATGATTGTTAGAGATGGTTACTTCTACACATTAGGCTATTCAGAATTTCTTTCCGACTCATATCTCAAACTATACCGATTCTCTATAAAAGACGGCTCATATCAGCAGTTAGGCGACTCCATACCTATCCATTCTGATCGCATAGAAACTGATGCAAACTTATTCTACGACCAGCTACTACATAAATATATAGCCACAGTCCAGGAATACAAAGACGAACACCATTCTGTTTTTCATGCTTATGCACTCAATGAGCCTGCACTATCTGAAGACGCTTTCAGCAAAGCAAAAGTCATTCCAGGCATTACACGCTGGTGGTATGCAGGTCTAAGCATCATTGTATTGATTATTGTCCTAATCATTATATACTACAGATACCGACGACACAGACATTTCATACAAACTTCAGATATAGCAAACATTACTGATGAGTTCAAGGTACAGCCAGACTCTATTTATCTTTTTGGCAATTTCCAGGCTTTCAATGCCAAAGGACAAGATATCTCTTTCATGTTTACCGATAAACTACGACAGATAGTGTGCCTTATGCTGCAATACGGTAAGGAGGGAATACCATCACGACATCTCGGAAACATAATGTGGGGAGATAAAACAGCCGATAAAATTAAGAACTCACGTAGTGTGGCCATCAACCACCTCCGAAAAGCATTAGAGGAAATAACAGGTGTAGAAGTAATATACAAAAACAGCAACTTTATCCTCAACAGTCAAGCACCCTTCTATTGTGACTATCAGCGACTACAGGAACTTATCTCTACTGAGAGCATACTCAATGAAACAGATAGTAACGAAATTCTACGTATTATCGGACGCGGAAAGTTCTTAGCATTCACAGATAATGGCACACTCGACCAATTCCGTTCTTCTGCCGAAGAACAATTACTCGCTGTTTTGCGTAATATACTCCATGTTGCCGAGGCAGAAGATAAAATTACTGTTATGCTAAAAACAATAAACTGCATCTTTAACATCGATCCCATAAACGATGAAGCTTATCGTCTGCAGTTACACATACTGAAACGTCTTGGAAGAAATCTTGATATTGTTGAGGCACAGCTACGCTATAAAACAGCGTGCAAAGAATATTATGGTCAAGAATACCCAACTCCTAACTCTTAACTCACCAACTTAGCTGTCCACATTCAAAATTCGTAATTCTCAATTGACTCTTAACTTCTCGTTTGTTTTGCTTTCGTAAAGACAAAAAAAATCGGCGAAGATTTTCTCCCCTCCGACGTCCGGTGTCGCCCATTGGCGAAACACCGTTTTCTGCGATAACTAACAATCTTTTACCGATTTAATAACTAAAAACCTAAACTTTAAACCTAAAACCTGAACAATCTATGCTTTACCCTATCTAATACCTTTTGTTGTCCTTTACAATCTTTTACTTCACCTTAAACTAACACCTTTCTGTTGTCCTTTACAATCTTTATTTTACCTTAAACTAAAACCTTTACCTTGTCGTCCTAAATTACAATCTTTGTGTTTACCTTAAACTAACACCTTATATCTTTACCTGAATCAATTTATACCTGAATCAATCTTTATCTTTACCTTAAGAACAACTTTATCTATTGTTTCTTTTCTGTCTTTTGACATTGCAAAGGTATAACAACTTTCAAATTCCGCAATACATTATTTGCATTTTTCACCGAAAAATATCACTTTCTTGACCTATATCAATCGTTTGTGTGCGCACACAATGTGTTTTATAGCATTCTTTTATTTTACATCTTTTATAATAAAACATTCGTTATTGTTACTGTTTATTACTAAATTTGCAAGCAAGCTTAACTATCATAAAAAATAAGACATGAGAAAACTACAATTCTTGGCCGCTCTCTCTATGCTGGCAATGTCGTACACGGCAAATGCAGCTGTAGGACCAACCTTTACAGAGTGGAACGACCAGCAGGTAAACGAAGTTAACCGTTTCAAGCTTCACACTCACTTTTTTGCTTATGAAAATGTTGATAAAGCCTTGAAAGGCGATATGACACTTTCATCAAACTTTCTTTCTCTTCATGGAGACTGGAAATTCAAATGGGTAGAGAATGCCGACCAACGCCCTACCGATTTTTTTAAGACTACTTTTGACGATAGCAGTTGGAAGTCGTTCCCCGTTCCAGGCATCTGGGAACTCAATGGTTATGGTGATCCAGAATACGTCAACATCGGTTTTGCTTGGCGAGGCAACCACGAGATTAATCCTGCAAAGGTTCCTGTTAAGGATAATCATGTAGGTTCTTATCGCCGTATCATAGATATTCCTGCTGACTGGAACGGCAAGCAAGTTATTGCTCATTTCGGTTCAGTAACATCAAACATCTATCTTTGGATAAACGGTCAATATGTTGGCTACACCGAGGACAGCAAGATTGGTGCTGAGTTTGACATAACACCATATTTGAAGCCAGGAAAGAACCTCATTGCATTCCAAACATTCCGTTGGTGTGATGGTTCATACGATGAAGATCAGGATTTTTGGCGCCTTAGTGGTGTAGCTCGCCAGAGCTACCTCTTTGCACGCGACAAGAACGTTCATATCGAGAATATCAAGATTACTCCTGACCTTAAGAACAACTATCAGGATGGTGAAGCTCTCATCAATGTTGATGTAAAGGGTGAGCCTATAATTGACTTCGAGTTGCTCAATGCCAACGGAGTACGCATCGTGAAGAGCGAAAGCAATTTCAAGAAACGCACCAATGGTACTGTGCGCTTTGTTCTTCGCAATGTAAAGAAGTGGACAGCCGAAACACCTTATTTATATACCCTCGTTGCAACAGTTAAAGACAGTAAGGGCAACATCAAGGATGTGGTAACACAGAAGGTGGGATTCCGCAAGATCGAAATCAAGAACTCACAGTTCCTCGTAAACGGCCAACCTGTACTTATCAAGGGTGCCGACCGTCATGAAATGGATCCTGATGGAGGCTATATCGTAAGTGTTGATCGCATGATTCAGGACATAAAGATTATGAAGCGTCTCAACATCAATGCTGTGCGCACATGCCACTATCCTGACGATCCACGCTGGTATGACCTTTGCGACAAATATGGTATCTATCTTTGTGCCGAGGCAAACCAGGAGAGTCATGGCTTCGGTTACGATCTCAACTCTGAGGCAAGAAAAGAGAATTTCCTTGCTCAGATAATGGAGCGCAACCAGCATAATGTAGAAACGAACTATAACCACCCCAGCATAATATACTGGAGCATGGGTAACGAAACTGTTGATGGTCCTAACTTCACAAAAGCATATCAATGGATAAAGAATTTCGACCAAAGTCGTCCTATCCACTGGGAACGTGCAGGAATTGGCGATAACACCGATATTTTCTGTCCAATGTATTGCTATCCAAAAGATTGCAAGAACTATTGCGAAAGCACAAGACCACAAGACCAGAAGCCTCTCATACAATGTGAATACAATCACACTATGGGCAACTCATCTGGTGGATTTGCCGAATACTGGCAACTCATCCGCAAATATCCAAAATATCAGGGTGGTTTCATCTGGGATTTTGCCGACCAAGCACTACATGCAAATATAGACCATAAGCAAAAGTCTTTGGCTGAATTAGAAAGAAAAGCAGCCTCTCTCATGCCAGGAACAGGCAACATCGAAGAATACCGCTATGGTGGCGACTACAACAACTATGACGCATCCGACAACAACTTCAACTGCAATGGTATTCTCGGTCCCGATCGCCAATTCAACCCTCATGCCTATGAAATTGCTTATCAGCATCAAAATATTTGGGCAGAGGCTGTTGACCTGAGCAAAGGAATCATAAGCATTCACAACGAATACTTCTTCCGTGACCTAAGCAACTACAAAATGGAGTGGAAGGTTGTTGACCACAACAAAGCACTCAAAAGTGGCACTATCGACAACCTCAACATCGCTCCTCAACAGACACAGCAGTTCACACTGCCTATAACCGAACTTGAAGGCAAGGAACTCTTCCTCAACATAGAGTTCAAACTCAAGAAGGCAGAACCTCTCATGGAAGCAGGTCAAGTTGTAGCTTATCGTCAGTTGCCTATTGGCGAGCGTATGCAGGCTTGCTGCAGTATGCAACAGGTAAAGGGTAAGTTGAAGATTGTAAACAAGAAAAACAATCCAACCCTTAATATCATAGCCGATGGTGTTGAATTACAGTTCAACCGCAGCACAGGTCTTCTCACCAAGTATCAAGTAGCAGGTGTTAACTACATTGGAGAAGGTGGTACTCTGCGTCCAAACTTCTGGCGTGCAGTAACCGACAACGATATGGGTGCACATCAACAGAATATCTTGGGAGCATGGCGCAATCCTGAGCTTAAGCTCGTAAGCCTTGAGTCAACTAAGAACAAAGACAAGAGTGCACTTGTAACAGCCATCTACGACATTCCAGCTACCAAGGCTCGTCTCACTCTCAAATACAATATCCTTGCAGATGGTACAATTCGTGTCACCGAAGACCTCACCGCAGGAGAAGTAGAAAAACTGAAAAATATGCTCTGCTTCGGTATGGTACTTGATATGCCTTACGACATGGACAAGTCACAATTCTATGGTCGTGGACCTATTGAGAACTACAGCGATCGTAAAGAATCACAAAACGTAGGCATTTACAAGCAAACAGCCGATGAGCAGTTCTTCCCATATATCCGTCCACAAGAAACAGGAACCAAGAGCGACATGCGTTGCTGGAAGCAAACCAATAGCGAAGGCAAGGGAATCAAGGTAAGCGCACTTCCTGAACTCTTCATGGCAAGCGCATTGCACTATAACATTCTTGATCTCGATGAGGGTATGAACAAGAAACAGCGTCATCCAGAGCAGATAAAGAAGAGCAAATTCACCGAACTGCGCATCGACAAGGCACAAGCCGGTTTGGGAGGTATCGACAGCTGGGGCGCATGGCCACTTGAGCAATATAGACTGAAATATGAAAATATGGTATTCAATTTCACCATATCTCCATTGAAATAACAAATTTCCAACATTATTACACATAAAATCCACCCTTTCATGGGTGGATTTTTGTATTTTTGTACCATCGAAACTTTTGAAAGTTCAGAAGATAAAGAATTATAGATTATGAATATAACACTCAAACAGATGAACAAATAAGCTCAAATATGATAACAAAACCTAAATCCTTAGCAGTTATGCTACTTGCAGCCCTCACATCTCTTGGTGCGAGCGCACAGCACAAACTCACAGTAAACACCACTCCTGGTGCACCCATTCAGTCAACCATGTATGGCATCTTCTTTGAGGATATCAACTTTGGTGCTGATGGTGGTCTTTATGCCGAGATGGTTGAAAACCGCAGTTTTGAATTTCCCGATCACACCATGGGTTGGAACACCTTTGGCAATGTGAGCATCAACGATTTCAAACCTGCTTTTTCGCGCAATCCTCACTATGTAACCCTTCGCAATGCCGGTCACAACCAAAAATTCACCGGGCTTGAGAATCGTGGTTTCTTTGGTATGGGATTAAAGAAAGGCATGACATACAACTTCTCTGTTTATGCCCGTCTTGCCGACCTTCAAGGCAAAGCAGCAACTTTCCGTGTTGAACTTGTTGGCGATGATGATGTACCTATTTCTTGTGACACCATAACTGTTACTGAAAACAAGTGGCATAAATACACAGCCACACTCACATCAACCAAAACAGTTCAAAAAGGTCTTATGCGCATCTTCCTCATGTCTGCCGAAGGTGTTGACCTCGACCACATCAGTCTATTCCCTGCCGATAACTGGAACGGACTTCGTGCCGACCTCGTGAAAGACCTAAAAGACTTGCACCCTGGCATTTTCCGTTTTCCAGGAGGATGTATCGTTGAAGGCACCGACCTCGAAACACGTTATCAATGGAAAAACAGTGTTGGTAATGCCGAGAACCGTCCACTCAACGAAAACCGTTGGAACTACACCTTCCCTCATAGAATGTATCCCAACTATTATCAGAGTTATGGCTTAGGTTTCTATGAGTTCTTCCTACTCTCTGAACATATTGGTGCCGAACCTTTACCTGTTGTTTCTTGCGGTTTGGCATGCCAGTTCCAAAACAAAGACGACGACAAGAACGCACATGTAGCCATTGAAGATCTTCAAAGCTATATCGACGACGCTCTCGACCTCATAGAGTTTGCCAATGGTTCAGTTAACACCAAGTGGGGTAAGCTTCGCGCCGATATGGGACACCCTGCACCTTTCAACCTCAAACAGATTGGTATTGGTAATGAACAATGGGGTAAAGTTTATCCAGAGCGTCTTGCTAAGTTTATAGATCAGATACGCGCAAAATATCCAAATATCAAGATTTGTGGCACCAGTGGTCCTTCAGCCTCAGGCAAAGATTTTGATTACGGCTGGGAGCAGATGCGTAAGCTAAAGGTTGACCTTGTTGACGAGCACTACTATATGAAGCCAGAATGGTTCTTCAACAACGCATCACGCTATGATAACTACTCACGCAAAGGTCCAAAGGTATTTGCAGGCGAATATGCTGCACATGCAGAAAACGAACCAAACTCTTTCGAAGCAGCCCTTTCAGAGGCTTGCTTCATGACAGGCTTAGAGCGCAATGCCGACCTTGTTCACCAAGCCACCTATGCCCCACTCTTTGCTCATGTAGAAGGATGGCAGTGGCGTCCTGACCTCATCTGGTTCGACAACCTCACCTCTGTGCGTTCAGCCAACTGGTATGTTCAAGCTCTCTATGGCAACAATGCTGGTACCAATGTGCTTTCTATTACCGAAGATGGTAAGGCACTCACTGGTCAGAACGGATTATATGCCTCTGCATGCTACGATAAACCAACCAAAGATTATATTGTAAAGGTTGGTAATAACTCAGACAAGCCTCAACAACTTATCATCAGTTTCAAGGGAATAAAGAATCTTGGGGCAGGCAAGGCGACCCTTCTGCACAGCGACAACCTGCTACAGGAGAACACCATCAACAACAAATATGCCGTTGTTCCTGTTACAACAGATATCAAAGCCGATGGCAACACACTAACCATCACCATCCCTGCAAAGAGTTTTGTCGTTTACCGTTTCTAATGTAAACTGTCAAATGTGTTTATATAACTTTAAACACTAAATACATTAAAAAAGGAAGATAGCTTTTAATGAGCATATCTTCCTTTTTTTCTACTTATTCTTATACCATTCCTTCAACACATAGAAAGCCTTTTTGCGCTTTCCCTTATCAGAAACCAATCCCTTGCGATTAAAATCTTTTTGAACAACAGGATTGATTCTGCGAGGAGAGCGGAAATCCTTCAATACCCATGGAGTCATTCCTGACAAGCCTTCAATCTTGCTCAACATATCAAGATTCTCCTTATACAGGTTTTCCTGAAACTCCTCTGTCCAGCGTTCGTTTTTACTACCATGCAAACCAGCAACAGCACCTCCACCAAACTCACTAATGATAACAGGTTTATCATAAGGCACCTCCCATTTCATCTTTGGAGCATCATTCACATCACGATACCAACCTATATACTCGTTGAAACTTATAATATCAACATACTTATTCATGTTGTCATTCAGTCGATTTACATAGTTCGACTGACCAGTTACCTCCATAGCCATTGATATCAAACGAGTATCATCCTCTGTCTTGGCAAACTTAGCCAATTCTGAAAGAAACTTATCACGCTCTGCACTATGTGGAGTTTCATTAGCTACCGACCATACAATAACGTTGGCACGGTTCTTATCTCTACCTATCATATCCTGCAACTGGCGCTTAGCATTAGCAAAAGTTTTCTCATTCTTCCAATCTATAGTCCAATAACAAGGAATCTCCTCCCACAAAAGCACACCCTTACGTTCTGCTTCGCGAATAGCATGCTCATTATGTGGATAGTGAGCCAAACGCATAAAGTTACACCCAAGGTCTTTAGCCCACGCCAGCAACGTATCAGCATCCTCTGCCGAGTTACAACGGCGGCTGGTATAAGCAGTCTCCTCGTGCGAACTTATACCCTTCAAAAATATAGGTTTACCATTCAAAAGAATCTGCTTGCCACGAGTTTCTATAGTGCGGAAACCAATCTCATCACTTATAGTCTCCTCTGCAGTTGTAATGCTCACCTTATAGAGTTTTGGATTTTCAGGACACCACAGTGATGGTTTAGCTTTCAACACCACATTTGCTTCACCTTGAGCATCGGTAACCAATTTCTTTTTAATTTTCAGCTCAGGAATACTCAATGTAACCATTTTACCAGCTTTCTTCTCATTGAGCTTCAATTTTACATTGATAAGTTTAGTATTGCCCTTTACAAGCTGAAGAGAATAATCTTCTATATATGTTTCAGGCACAGAAACCATCATCACATCACGAGTGATGCCACCATAATTCCACCAGTCGAAAATCTGTGTAGGGATGTTTTCCTTCTTTCTATTGTTGTTCACCATAACAACAACAGTGTTTTCACCAGCCTTCACAACATCCGACACATCAAAGCAGAATGGAGTGAACCCACCTTCATGCACACCAACCTGCTTGCCATTCACCCACACACGACTCAGATAGTTGGCTCCAGCAAAATAAAGCAATGCCTTTCTCCCCTGTTCTGGTTTCCAATTGAATTTCTGACGATACCACACACTACCCTCATACCAATACAACTGTTCATCCTGTGTGTTCCAGTCGCCTGGCACCTTCATACTTTTACTATCATCAAAGCTGTATTCCACCAAATCAGAAACATTTCGTGGCTTTGCATCAAGGAAAAAGCCCCATCGCGTAGGATTCATACGATAGTCATAGTAGCCAATATCTTGCTGATCAACAAAATATTTCCACATTCCATTGAGCGATGTAACACTTCGCCCATAAACATTCAAAGGTGCTTTCACCTCTTGGGCAGCCTTACCTTGTAGCACAACAGCCCCCAATAAAAACAATGAAAAGAGTGTTTTCTTCATTTTTTATAATGATTTATTTTAGTTATAAGTCAAAAAAATGCAGCCGCATCAACAGCCTCATCTTTAGATTATTGGCACAAAGATACAAAAAAAGGAGACAAAACACCAATTTGTGCAGTCTCCTTTTTTTTGAATATTGAATAGTGAATTATAATTCAAAATTCCTAATTCGTAATTTCTAATTCAATTTTATCCAACTTCACTTCCTGGCATAACCTCACCAAGGGTGGTGGTTACATTCAACGAACCATCAAAGTTAACAGCCGAGAGAATCATACCCTGACTCTCAATGCCCATCATCTTACGAGGCTCGAAGTTAGCTACAAAGAGCACATCCTTACCGATAAGATCCTCTGGATTATAGAACTTAGCAATACCAGAAAGGATTGTACGGTCAGTGCCGCTACCATCATCAATGGTAAACTGCAGCAACTTGTTACTCTTCTTAACCTTCTGGCAGTCTTTGATATGACCAACACGAATGTCAAGCTTCTCAAAGTCCTCGAAAGCAACATTAGGCTTCACAGGGTTAGCCTTATAATCCTTGGCTGCAGCTGCACTCTCGTTGGCTGCCTTAGTAGCAGCAAGCTTGTCGAGCTGAGCCTGAATAGCATCGTCCTCAATCTTTTCAAAGAGCAAATGAGGCTCGTTAAGCTGATGACCAGCCTTAATAAGGTCGGTAGCACCCAACTGCTCCCATTCGAAGCTATCCATATTCAACATCTGACGCAAATCCTTGCTTGAGAAAGGCAAGAAAGGCTCGAAAGCAATAGCGAGGTTAGCTACCAACTGCAAGGAGATATTCAAGATTGTCTCCACACGTTTTGGATCAGTCTTCCAAACCTTCCAAGGCTCACACTCGGTGATATATCTGTTACCGATACGTGCAAGGTTCATAGCCTCAAACTGAGCCTCACGGAACTTAAACACGTTTAGATAATTCTCAACCTTAGCCTTCACATCCTCGAACTCCTCTATAGCCTTCTTATCAACATCAAGCAGTTCGCCACATGCAGGAACTACACCACCCCAATACTTCTTTGTAAGCTGCAAAGCACGGTTCACGAAGTTACCATACACAGCCACCAATTCAGAGTTGTTACGCTCCTGGAAATCCTTCCATGTGAAGTTATTATCCTTAGTCTCAGGCGCATTAGCTGTAAGCACATAACGCAACACATCCTGCTTACCTGGGAAATCCTTCAAATATTCGTCGAGCCATACTGCCCAGTTACGAGATGTTGAAATCTTGTCGTTCTCAAGATTCAAGAACTCATTAGCAGGAACATTGTCTGGCAAGATATAGTCGCCATGAGCCTTCAACATTGTTGGGAAGATAACACAGTGGAACACAATATTATCCTTACCAATAAAGTGTACCAAGCGGGTTTCTGGATCCTGCCACCACTTCTGCCATGTGCCCCATTTTTCAGGCTCCTTTTCGCAAAGTTCCTTAGTGTTCGACACGTAACCGATAGGTGCATCAAACCACACATACAGAACCTTACCCTCAGCGCCCTCAACAGGAACAGGGATACCCCAATCCAAGTCACGGGTCATAGCACGAGGCTGCAAATCCATATCTAACCAGCTCTTACACTGTCCATACACGTTTGAACGCCACTCCTTGTGGTCTTCAAGAATCCACTGCTTCAACCACTCCTGATAGTTGTTCAAAGGCAAATACCAGTTCTTAGTCTTCTTCACCTCAGGCTTAGCACCCGAAATAGTAGAGTGAGGTTCTATAAGTTCCATAGGACTGAGGTCAGAACCACATTTCTCACACTGATCACCATAAGCATTAGGGTTGCCACACTTAGGACAAGTACCCATAACATATCTATCAGCCAAGAACTGTTTAGCCTCAGGGTCATACAGCTGTTCTGTTTCCTTCTCTACCAGCTTACCCTCGTCATAAAGCTTCTTAAAGAACTCAGAAGCAAACTTATGATGGGTTTCTGATGTTGTACGACTATATACATCAAACGAAATACCAAACTCCTTAAATGAATCTTTGATAATAGTATGATAACGGTCGCAAACATCCTGTGGAGTAATACCCTCTTTCTTTGCACGGATAGTGATAGGCACACCATGTTCATCGCTACCGCCAATGAAAACTACGTCCTGCTTCTTCAATCGAAGATAGCGCACGTAGATATCTGCTGGCACATAAACACCAGCCAAATGACCAATGTGAACACCACCATTAGCATAAGGCAAAGCAGCGGTCACAGTGGTACGCTTAAACTTCTTTTCTTCCATTAACCTGCTGAATTATAATTCTTTGGGTGCAAAGGTACTGAAAACGAGCGAAATAACAAAATAAAAGGTTTCACTTTTTATTTTTGTATTTCCGAGTGCATCGTACTTTCATTCCTTTGGAATAAAATTAGTGAAAACGAGTGGAATATCAAAATTAAAAGCTTGCTTTTTAGTTTTGTATTCCCGAGTGCATCCTAATTTCATCTGCAAGATAAAATTAAATCGAAGACAATACAAAATAAAAAGGATACTTTTTGTTTTTATTGTTGAGATGCCGCCTAATTTCTTGCAAAGCAAAAAGGTACTGAAAACGAGCGGAATATCAAAATAAAAAGAAGAAAGTAAAAAATACGAACACTACTAATTGTTTTAAAAAATATCTTTGCAATTATATAATTTGATTTTTGCATTAAACAATATTTTCCCATTTGAACTCAGTTAAAATAACATTTCATATACAAACATTAAAAGGTATAAAGATATGAAGCACACTAAAGTCTGGATAATTACCGCAATTCTCATTATCTGCAATATTATTGCAGTACAGGCAGAAACCCTACGTGGAACAGTAAAAGACGCAATTACCGGTGAGCCCCTAATCGGTGCTACAGTAAGAATTGCTGAATTAGAAAATGTTGCTGCAGTATCAGATATTGACGGCAACTATATCATAAATATCAAGCAAGGCGGTCGCTATACTGTTGAAACTAACTATATTGGTTACGAGCCAAGCATTATGAAAGAAATAATGATTTCTGGTGCAAAAGAAGTGGTTATTGATATTACTCTACGTGAAAGCACTAATGAAATAAAAGAAGTTGTTGTACGACCTCGCATTAATAAGGAAGCAACAGTTAACCCTGCTGTGCTGACTGGTGGTGTGATGTTATCAATGGAGGAAGCCAGTAGATTTGCAGGTGGCTATAACGACCCTGCTCGTTTGGTAATGTCGTTTGCAGGTGTCTCGGGTGAATCTGACGGAAGTGGCCTTTCCATACATGGTAATGCACCAGAACGCATGCAATATCGCATAGAAGGTATTGAAGTGTTTACTCCAAATCACTTTAATGATACCTGGAACGCTGGCTACGGACTGGTGAGCGCTCTGAACTCTAACGTCATTGGCAACAGCGATTTCTTCACTTCAACCTTTAATGCCAACTACAATAACGCCCTGAGCGGTGTGTTCGACGTAAAGATGCGGTCGGGCAACAACTCAAAGCACGAAAACATACTTCAGATAGGTACCGTGTCGGAGGAATTGACACTCGAAGGTCCTATTTCACGAAAAAACAACAGCAGCTACATCGTGAACTATCGTTATGGTTTCACTTCGCTAATGGATCAGCTTAAGCTAATAGACACTGACGAAGCGCACATAAAATTCCAAGATTTCTCCATCAAACTGAACTTCCCCACCAAGCGTGCCGGCACATTCTCAATCTTCGGATTGGGTTTCTACGATAGCACATGGGATGATCCCACTAAAATTGAAGACACACACTCTGCATACGATGCTTCCGACGTTGAAGCAAAAGTGTCACAACTGCTGGCAGGAATATCTCACAAGATTCTCTTAGGCAATAAGTGGACTTGGCATACAACGGTTGCCTATAATATGCAGCACTTAAAGAGCGATACGTATTATTACGGACTTATGCGTTCTAACGATGGTATCCTCACTCAGCCACTCACATACGAAGAACCAGAGAAGAAATATCTCTTTAGCAATCAGAAAATGAACGAAGACCGCTTACAGTTTAACACTGAACTGTCAAAGCAGGTTTCTGACAAATGGCTTACCCAGTTTGGTGGCGGATATTCTCACCGATTCTTCAATCTCGTATATCGTTCTGTTGACAAAGTCTATGCACCAGTCAACACCATGCGGGAATATACCAACATGAAAGACAACACTGGCTTGGCAAACGTTTTCTGGCAAAACCTTTTCACAATAAACGACCATCTAAGTCTTTCGGCTGGTATTTCTGGGAATTACTTCCTACTCTCAAAAGATTTGTCAATAGAACCTCGCATAAGCATTAAGTGGGATGCTAATGAGAAAAATAGCTTCTCATTTGGCTACGGCCTGCACTCAATGGTGGAAAAACTTGACGCCTACTTCTATCGCGATGCACAAGGAAATTTGGCAAACAAAGATCTCGGTCTGAGCAAGGCCCATCATCTGCACGCCACTTACATTCATAAATTCAACAGCAACCTGACATTGCGTTTGAATGCCTACTATGAATATGGCTTCAATACTCCAGTGGGTATAAATGGCAGCACTTATTGTGTAACAAACCGCTACTTCTTCTACACCGATGAACCTCTTGCAAACAAGGGAAACACACGCAACTATGGCGGCGACATCACCCTTGAACACTATATGAGTCACGGTTTCTTTGGACAGACAAACTTTTCCCTCTATAAATCACAATACAGAGGCGAGGACAAGGTATGGCGCAACCAACTCTACGATCGAGGCTTCATGTTCAAAATACTGGGCGGTAAAGAGTGGATGCTGGGCAAGAACGTGCTCAATGTCAGTGCAAAATACTCTATCCAAGGTGGCTTACGCTATACACCTATTGATGTAGAACAAATGCGTGCAAACGTTGCTGCAGGTATCATCGACGACAATCCTATATACAAGGACAATGAGGCTTTTTCTAAGCATTTCGATCCTACAAGCATCATAGACCTTACCGTTAGTTATAAGATCAACAAACGGAAGGTGAGTCACACTATTGCCTTTGAAGGTCTTAACGTTCTGGGAACCAAGACTCCAATGTTCCAGCGTTTCGATTTGGGCACTCTTGACGTGCGCACAGACAAAGGTGGCATCTCACTGCCAAACCTCTTCTATCGTCTTGATTTTTAATAGAACATAATATTTAAACAAAGGAAAACAATGATACATAAGAGCAACCAAACAAAGCAAGAACATAACGAGTCAAAATTCAGCGATGTTTCGCAAAGAGGAATAAGTCAAAATAACAAATTATGGAGCACGGCCGTAATACTAATTTGCGCTCTGATAGTATTAGTTTATGGTACAACCTCTTGCAAGGAGGCAAAAGCCAAAGATGGCGATAATGCACAAAAAGTTGTGAGCACAGAACTTATCCGCACCTCCCAAAGTTGGGATGGTGTAGAGTTGCCCGACTATCTGCAGGGACGCCCCGAGATTGTGGGAATAAAATACGAGATTCCTGCAGGGCAGAAACTCGGCATGCACTTCCACCCCGTGATGAACTTCGGCATCTTAGTGCAGGGCGAACTTACCATAATCAGCCAAGACGGTAAGGAGAAGGTTGTGCACGAGGGCGAAGCTGTAGTTGAAATGGTAAACACCATTCATCATGGTGAAAACAGAGGAAAAAAAACAGTTGTTCTCTACATGTTCTACCTCTCACAGAAAGACCTGCCGTTGGCCGTACAGCAGTAAGTCATCCACTGGAGAAAACAACATGAACAAAAAAATCATCATCTCTATACTCACGCTTGTCACCGCCCTACTACTGCTGTTACTGTGGGGCGGTGACAAGTATCTGCAAGGCATCTATCTTTGGATAGCAAAACTGGAGAACACCGCACGTGGCATCGACGGCATCACCGAGGCCTCGCGCCTGAAGATTATGAATGATGCTGTGCATCATTTCGTCATTCTCAAAAAAGTATGCTACGCCTTACTATTCATCACCCTGTTGTTTTTCTGTCTTGACAGGAAACGAAGGTTAGACTGAATGTAGCATTAAATTACACCCCAAAAATCACCTATCATTTTAGGCAAACAAATGCGCCATTAGATAAAATATTGCGAAATAAAATTTCTATTTATCCCGACAATAATCTTGAAATGGAGAAAAGTACCGAAAACTTATAGTACAGATTACACTGATGGTACAATTTTAAAGCGCTGCGCCAAATGATAAAATCAATTGGGAATAAAGATTACTCGCTTTCCTCTGCAGCTATTGTCGGTTCTTCCTTTGGAATTTTATATTGTCTGACAGTTCTATCTTGCAGGAATATCTTGTTAAGAGTATATTCCAACGATTCCAATGTCTTTTCACGTACATTTGGTTTCAGTTCACATTCCCATATGGTGATACAATGCCATCCCATCAAGGCAAGTTCTTGTTGAACATTAGAATCACGTTCCTTGTTCCGCTTAATCTTATTTTTCCAAAACTCTGTATTACTCTTTGGAATGGTATAATATTTACAGCCCTCATGCCCATGCCAGAAGCAACCATTCACAAAGATACATGTCCTGTATTTCTTTAATTCAAGATCAGGTTTGCCTGGCAATCTTCTATCGTTAAGCAAATAACGAAAGCCCCTATGCCAAAGAAACTTCCTGACTATCATTTCAGGCTTTGTATCTTTGCACTTAATTGCTGCCATATTATCGTGGCGCTGTTTGGTAGTTTTAGGTCTAGTCATTAATCCATCTGCATGTTCGCCTTTTTCACCATTATGCTTGTTTTTCTTTTACCATTTGAATAAAAGTATTCAAATCAAGTATGTTGTCTCTGAAATCAGGATGAAAAGCTGTTATATTATCCTTGGGCACAACCAAAGTAAGATGTTCGTCAGCCATCTCCTTTAATTGATTTTTTGACACTCCTTGCTGTAAAGTGAACAGGTGTTTGTCTGGTATTCTGTTAGCCTCATTAAGAACTTGTCTCCATCTATCTTTACATGTAGTTTTAGCTCCTAACATATACAATTTATCTGCTGGAAACTCGAAATTATGATAGCTTTCTCCGTCAGGGAAAATGAAATCAGGTTTTTTATTGTCCTCGGTTATAACCTGTGATTCATATTTTAGTTCGCAGGAATCAAATATAGTTGCAAGATGATGTTCCAAAGATTTTCCAGCACGTGACTTGCGTCTGTTTAGTATTTTATTTGCAAATTCTATTAGTTTAGAACAATCTTCAAAAGGTTGTGTATAAACATCTTTATATACCTTTTCTTCTATGTATGAAAACAGTTTATATTCAGCATCAATCCACTTTAGAATAATACTATCACAACTTTTTTGAATTGCAGACTTATTGTACCCATAAATCTCGTTTACAATATTACGAGCATATTGAGCCATGTTTTTAGTTTCAGGGAAACAATCAATCCCATTTACCAACGAAATAATTGATTTGTTTATTTTTTCATCAGAACTAACAGCCTTGTCGTTTTTATTAATCTGCTGATTGCGTACAGTAATATCAAGATTAAATGTTGCAATAAATTGCTCTATATTATCTTGGTTTGTTAAAATATAAATATCAAATTCTCCGCCTTCATTCTTGGTAACAATTTGCAGACTTCCCAAATAACAGTCTTGCATGAACTCAAAACCACGACCGAAATTTGTTATACGGTTTTCATTTCTCGTTCCTTTGCCATAATATACAGCACGGCTCTTGGTAACGAAGTCCTTTTGCCACCTTATGTCAAGATGTACGTCGTAATTAGAACCCTTTTCCATCATTCGCCCATAAAACATAGGTTCTGCCCAATGAGGAAAATAAAAACCACATTGATGTCCTCCTGTTATACCAATATCATTTGGAGTAATATAATGGCAATAGGCATCGGTAGAATTATTAACTAACTCTATAGCTTCCTGTAAGTTTTCTTCCATAGTATTTATTATTATTTGATCATTGCTTTTACTAATTGTTCAGAAACAGCAGTTATCAAAGGTACAACAACGGAATTACCACATTGACGATACCCCTGAACATCAGATACTGCATCCAAAATATATGAATCAGGATAGCCCATTAATCTCGCACATTCTCTTGGAGTTAATCTACGAGGGTTTTTCTTATTTTGTGGAATAAGAATTTCGGAACCATCTTTATAATAACGAGCACTTAATGTTCTTGTTATTCCATTCATATCAACCAAGCCGTAACCAAATCCATTTCCTTTGGCTTTTTGCTTTACGGCATAATTCTGCAAGTAATCCCACAATTTATCTGTAAGAGTATACTTAGGATCTGGATTTGGCAGAAGAATATCTTTAATTGCATTTATAGGCTCTCCATCTTCGGGAAATTCAAAATTTTCTTCTCCGTGATAAAGATTCTTGTCAAAACCAACAATCATAATACGTTCTCTATGTTGAGGAACAAAATGCTTGCCATCTATCACTTTGTAGTGGATTGAATAATTTAATTCTTCGAGGGTTTCTGTTATGACCTTAAATGTTCTACCTTTATCATGTGATGTCAGGTTTTTAACATTCTCAAGATAAAAGGCTTTTGGGCGATGCCTGTTTATTATATCTGCAACTTCAAAAAATAATGTTCCTTGTGTTTTGTCTTTAAAACCAGTTTCACGACCTAAACTTCTCTTCTTAGATACTCCAGCTATAGAAAAAGGTTGGCATGGAAAGCCTGCACACAAAACATCAAACTTATTTGGAATAAAAGCTTTAGTTGATTCTTTTGTGATATCGCCAAATGGCATTTCACCATAATTTGCAAAATAGGTTTTTTGTGCAAACTTGTTCCATTCAGAAGAGAATACACATTTACCGCCCTGAGCTTGCATGCCTAATCTGAATCCTCCCATACCTGCAAAGAGGTCTATAAATGTGAACTTAGGATTCTCCGGTGGTGGAAAAGGTACTTTAAAAAAATCAGAGAACATGTATTCCGAATCTTCGCATGCCTTAAACTCATAGTATTCTCCGTTAGGACGCATTTTCTCCATAGCAGTAGCAACAAAGCCTATTGCCTCCTTATTTTCTGCACATGAATACTGGCGTCTATTATGTTTTTTGTTTTGAAGTCCATGCGTAATGATCGCCAACAAATCAGCATAACTAATTTTTTCTGAAACATTATCTTCCAGAAATTCTTTTCCATAGAGCACTTCTATATATTTTAAAATGCTTAATGGGATATCTATTGTTTTGGTAAAATCAATCATCCTCTCTAATTATTCTGTTTCTTCCTGCCTCTTGTACTTGGCTTACTATAAACGGCGCCCTTGACGATGGTACAAAGCTTATTTTCATAAACCTTGCAGTCGTTTTCTATTTCACATTTCTGGAAATAGTTGTTGAGAGCCTTGTTGCTTATGCCTAATTCTTCACTTGTATGTTTTTCATAAAGCGAAATCGGGGAACCATAGAATTCATAGTTTCCGTCTTTAATTAGCAGTATTACAGAGCGTTTCTTC
>R26__coassemble_267_pt1 | contig 34992 bp, 36 predicted proteins | sample R26__metabat2_low_PE_011 | metagenome-assembled genome bin R26 | reverse complement strand
ATCTATTTATGTTTTATTGCCCCACACCTCAAAATTCCCAAGATTTTCAATTTTGAAGTCATTTTTCCATTTTATTCTTCTGTTGTTACATCTTCCCCCGCTCCGTAAAGTACCGCGCTTCACGCGGCACATTTCATCATCTCCCTCAACTCTTATCTATTATCTCTTATCTATTATCTCTTATCTATCATCTCTTATCTATTATCTCTTATCTATTATCTCTTATCTATCATCTCTTAACTATTAACTACTCATCGTTTTCCTTTGTAGTTTTAATAATAGACGTCAACAGCTTCAGCAGTTCATCATTGTCAGCTCGTAAAGATTCATACTCTTCGTCAGAAAAATACTCTGCACTATGAATCACATCCAGCCAGTAGTCCGTTTCCCCAGCCTCTTTCAAGGCAATGTTCAACTTGCTGATAAAGTCCTTACGGCTTTGAGCATACAATCCTTCTCTGACATTGGCCCCAATACTCGTTCCACATCGCAGAAGCTGTTTCGACATCACGCTCTCCTTCTTCTTGTCTTTCAGATAACGGTAGCATTTTGCTATCCGCTTCCCAAAAGCCAAACTTTTCTCTCCTACAATACTTTCCCGTGCCATTCCAACTATTATCTATAATCTATTATCTATTAACTCTAAATGTACTGGTTCTTTCGTCTATATTGTTCGCTCATCCTGAGCAGCTCTTCAAAGGGTTTAACTCTTTCTGGTTTCAGTTCCCCTGCATTGTAGAGTTTGCGGTTGTGTCTCAACCAGTTCACATAAAGACCTCTCTCTTCCGCATCATACTTCGAGGGATTACGTTTGTTTTTCTTAATAAACGCAACCACCTCGTCATACTTCTTCTTCCAGATTTCGTCTTGCGTCATTTGTAGTACTCTTTATACCTTTAGAGCCCCTATGGCAAGGGGCGGCTTTTATGCAGGGTTGTAATAACTCTTATACCTTTAGAGTCCCTCCAGTGAAGGGACGGCTATAATGCAGGGTTACAACCATAGTACTCCTTGTACCAAATGGCAAACTTTCTCAAACCTTCTCGTAGCGTAATCTTGGGTGTAAACCCAAAGTCGCGTTCCAGAGCCTCTGCATCCGCGTATGTGGTTGGCACATCTCCTGGCTGCATGGGAACAAGTTCTTTGTGTGCGTCAAAATCATAATCCTTGGGCAACACGCCAGCCCTTACCAACTCTTCCTGCAAGATGTTCACGAAGTCCAGCAGATTCTCTGGCTGGCCACCACCAATGTTATAGACAGCATACGGGGGTATGGGCAATCCATCCTCACCATTCTTACGCTCTGGTGCACCTTGCATCACGCGCACGATGCCTTCCACGATGTCATCCACATACGTGAAGTCCCTGCGACAGTTGCCGTAGTTAAAGATCTGGATGGTCTTTCCTGCCAGTAGTTTATTGGTGAAACCAAAATAAGCCATATCAGGACGACCAGCAGGGCCATAGACCGTGAAGAACCGCAAACCGGTGGTCGGGATATTGTAGAGTTTAGAATAGCAATGTGCAAACAGCTCATTACTCTTCTTGGTTGCCGCATAGAGGCTCACAGGGTTATCAACTCTATCCTCCACTGCAAACGGCACTTTCTTGTTTCCACCATAAACAGAACTTGAACTAGCGTACACTAAATGTTCTAACGGATTGTGCCTACAAGCCTCCAGGATGTTATAGAACCCAATCATATTGGACTGGATATACACATCCGGATTCTCAATGCTATATCTTACACCAGCCTGAGCAGCCAGATTCACCACCACATCGAAGTGGTATTCCTCAAACAGCCCATCAATCGTTGCCTTATCAGATATGTCACCTTTGACAAAGAAGTATGATGTCTGAGGGCTGACGGCTGATGCTACTTTCTCCAATTCTTGGAGTCGATACTCTTTCAGGCTTACATCGTAATAGGCATTCATATTGTCGATGTTGACAATCGTTGAGCCTTTGGTCTCTTTCAATAGTCGCTTTATCAGGTTCGAGCCAATAAAACCCGCTCCACCCGTAACCAGTATCTTCTTGTTATTCAGTTCAATTCTTTCCATATATTTCTATTGCTTGATAGTATATTAAACTCCCAAATCGGTCGCAGCACCCCAAAAATCGCCCCTCTTGCGACCACTTATAAAGCACTTTTCAACAGAACAGCTCCTCCAGCAGCACCACCTTCTGCACCCCCTCCGAGTGTTCGTTCCTCACCAGGCCCTTCGTCGTAACCAACGTCACTATCACGTTCTTGTCCGTGCCCGTCTCATGCATCAGAGCCAATACCCTCCGCTCAATATCGTCTGCATCCTTTGCCGACATCGAATACGGTGTGCTCCAGAACTTCATCTCGCACACATTGATCGTCTTGTCAGCACGGTCAATCAGCATATCTATCTGCGCGCCCCGGGCTTTGGCAGCCTTTTTCTTGTCATCCTTCGAATCCGCATCAACATCAACCGAAGCGTCCTTCTTCGATGCCTTCGAGAACCACGAGAACACCTCTGCCGACACACCACTAATACCCAGCGCAGCCCTGATCTGCACCTCGTGGTTCAAGCATAGCTTCTCAAACGCCAACCCGCTCCACGTACTGAACATGTGCGAGTTCTGGTTGTTCGTCCAGAAATGCGCATCCCGCGTCCCAGCCTTCTTCATCACCTGGAAGTGGAACAGCGTGAACGGGTCCACCAGCTGGTACAGCGTGTCCGGACTCAGCCGCTCATCCTCACCCTTTGCACTGCGCCTATCAACCGTAAAAGGCGCATAGCTACGTATAAATCCGCAACTCTCCAACTCCTCGAGCATCAGCGAAAACTTGCCGTTATCCGGCAGTTTCGTCAGCCCGATAATCTCCTGTCTCGTTAAGCCCTTGCCTTTCGCTGCCAGTGCCGTCACTATCTTGATGTGCTTTGCCGCATTCTTGTACAGCGAATTATACATTCAGACCAGCCAAGGAAATATCCACGAAAGTGGTCGTAAGCATACCATTTTTAACATATTAGCGACCACTTTCAGAAAAAAACTGAATGTTCGTGTTTATCCGTAAATCTTCTGTGCCTCATAATACGTATCCAGCGAACCGATGTCGAAGCATCCCGCACTCATTTTCCAGGGCGGGCGGTCACTCTGTCTTGCCTGCCCGCGGTTCAGGAGTACTGATTCACTCTTCTATACTTCTCACTCAAATCCATCAACTCTTGAAACATCCCAAGCCTTGGTTCCTTTAGTTCCCCGGCCTTCATCAGTTTCCTTCCACGTTTTAGGAAGTGAACCATCAACTTCTCTTCAGGATTGTATTTTGATGGGTTGCGATGATTCGTCTCAATGAAGGTCTTAACCTCATGATAACGTGACAACCAACGTTCATCCTGGGTCATAGGCTCAATATGTCAGCATCCGACAGCGGCTCATAGCTACCATTCTTCATTTCTAGAATACATGATCCGCTCTCCAAAGCTCTCACTGTATGCCACTGTCCTGCTGGGATATTTAATGCAACCACCGGCCCATTCGGAGTCAACTCTATTGTCTCTGTGCAAATCCGCTCCAGCTCATCATAATATTCCCACACCAACCGACCCCTCAGACATACCACTGTCTCTGAGGTTTTTTGATGCCGATGGATGGGCAACGGACTTCCAGGCTCAATGGCATTCAGCATCCTTTGGCTCTGATCTGCATCACTATTACGCAAATCATAGTTCATGCGTAATCTCGGACTTGCCTTGGCCTCTTCTGTAAGCTTATCAAGTAATGCTTGGTTTATCACCATTATTTTTGAATGATTTTTGAATGATTTTTGATTCAATTTTTGTCAGATTTCTGGCCTTCAGGCCATCCCTAAACTCTCAACTATGAAGAGACCGCAGGTACTCTTCATGAAGATGATAGTATTTCCGCATAAACAGCACGTATGATATGGCCAGCACAGCTGCCGCCACAATCAAATACAGCCAGTGTGCCAGTACAGTATTCGGACACAAATAGATGAATCCGAGAGAAATGATGAGTTGCAACCCCATATAGATGCAACTCACTGTGACATGACTCATTTTCAACTCATTCGCCATCAACTGATACGCATGCTTGCGATGCGCCTGCCCCAGATTCTCATGCAACATTATTCTATGGAAAATAGTCAAGCTACCATCAATTCCGTACACCAAGAAGAATACAATGTAGGTTACATCCTTAGTAGCCAGCATCAACCTTCCCAGAGCAAAAAGGATGATGAATGCAATACCAATACTTCCTACATCTCCTGCAAAACACTTGGCCTTCCCTTTGGGACGGAAGTTGAATATACTAAACACCAGCACCCCAATGATGGCCACAATCAGGTATGACGGCTCAATGAACTCTGGAACACCTTGAACCTTGCGCTCGACTATGTCGCTTGGCTCGTCCAAGAACCATGTACCTTGAACGGCGAGCAATGGAATGAACATTGCGAGACTGTATGCAGCCGTTATGCCATTGATTCCGTCCATGAAATTAATGAAGTTAGTGGCTCCCACACAGAAGAATAATGCAATAACCGCAATCACGACCTGTAATAACCATGAACCCTGAACCATGAACCCTAAACCGAGATTGATGCTCCAGAACATCAGCAGTGTGGATATTATCTGCACAGCCATCCGCAACGAGTCTGGCAATGAGTGTATATCATCCCAAAAACTCACCCCGCAAATCAGCACAAGCCCACAAAGGAACGGCAGGTATGGCATAATGCAATTCCCCTGCACCATCATCATTATAGCCCAAACAATCATGGACAGGCTAAAGATGATGCCTCCTCCTCGCAATACTATCGTAGAGTGAGAACTCCTCTCATTCGGTTTATCAATAATATTGCACTTATCCGCAAACTTAAAATAAACCAGTTCTGCAATAAGTAGTATTGCAGCTATAATACAGTATGTTAACACCATTATCTGAATGATTTCAATGTAACTTTCAATCCTTCTCTTGCATCCACGGGCATTTTCTCAACCCCCAGAGCCTTCTTGATCTTCTCGTTAGAGCTAATGTAATTCTCCGTGAGCTTACGTAATCTCTCTGAATTAGTGGCAGATGCAGCATATCACCCAATTTGGCAAAGCCATTCATCATACCCTTGGGCAATTTCCAGATATGCGCTTTTTTGCCCAAAGATTTACAAATCTCTTCTATCAGTTCATTCGTAGAAAGTGCCTCATCATCCCCCATGTTATAGATACCAGAAGGCACATCCTTGGTCAGCACACCATTCACTGCAAAGCATATATTCTCCACTGATGTAAATGTCCTTCTGTTCTCAAACGCTCCCAACGGCCAAGGAATACCCTTACGAACTACATTGTAGAGTAGATTTAGATTTCCTTTATTTCCAGGCCCGTGAATCATGCAAGGACGGAAGATATACACCTGCTTGTCCGCAGGCATATTCTCCTGAATATACTTCTCAGCCGCAATCTTGCTCTCTCCGTAAGGCCCAACGGGTGCAGGCACCACATCCTCCGTCAACACACCCTCCACCTTATCAGCAGCGGCCTTGGCTGTGCTGAAGAACACGAACTTCTTGCAGCTGGGCTGTGCCAGGAACCAGTCGAATATCTTCTTTGTCAGTTCTGTATTCACCTTGAAATATACCTCCGCTGCAGACTCATTTTTTGTGTCATGAGCTTTACCCGCTAAATGTATTATAGCATCCACTTCGGGAATCTCGTTGGGCTTATCCAAGAAATCCCATGAGAATGTAAACCGCACACCGTCCTTAACCGGCGACACGATATCCAGTCCATAAATAGTATGCTGCCCTTTCAGAGCCTCCACCAAGTTCGAGCCCACAAAGCCGTGGACTCCAGTAATCAGTATCTTCATTATAGTATTTCTTTTATCGTTTTCGTATTCGTTTTCGTTATTAATCTCCCCGCTTCAGGCACAATTGGGCGTTGCCCAATAGAGCCTTCCGCTCCGCACACAGAGAGGCCGCCCGCCAGGGCGTGCGCCCACTCTGTTTCTCCAGCCCGCCCGAGCAAGTCCGTGGGCAGCTTGCTGCCTGCGGTCTTGCTTCCTTATTCAAGCGGAAGCCGGATGGACGCTTTAGCGGCCATTGGGCTGTAGCGTCTTTAGAATATTCATCGCGTTAGCAATCTCCTCGATTGCAACGTTGCCTCCCCACATCCTATACACATACTCAGGCGTAATACACCCAAAGTCCATAGAACATGAGCGAGCCTCATTTTCCATAAACTCCTGTAAACGTGAAATTATATCTGATGCCATAGCTATTTGATTGTCATTGAATAAACATTCGTCTCCCGCTGCTCATACCCGACAGCTTTGTATAGTGCATTTGCACTGACTCGCTTCGGATTGGAAGTCAAATGAAGTTCAATGGGTGCCAACTCCTTCTTGGCGTAATCTATCACATGCTCCATCAACATCTTTCCATACCCCTTACCTCGACAGGAAGAAAGAACAACCACATCTTCTACGCTTGCTTTCCGACCAGTTGGGCTGCAAAAGACACACAGTGACGCACATCCTACAATACGCCCGTCATCTTCCATCATTGCGAAAAAATGAGTATTAGGTGACGAGACTGCATTTTGCAGCATCTCTGCTGATACCATGACACTTGATGTCAATTCACGCATCAATACCAGTATGTCGCCAACCTGATTGTCTGTGAGAGAATTTAATTGTTTTATTATCATTGCGTATTTTTTAAAGCTTCTTATTACCTTCACATTAGAAAGCCATCACTCTCGCTCTTCCCATACTCGTGCCATACTCACCGAGTATGCTTAGAGTAAGCCTAGAGTATGGCTAGAAGCAGGTTAGAGTATGGCTACAGTATGGCTAGAGTACTTTTTGCATCATTCCACGGGCACCTTCGTAAGAGCAACTTTTAGCTCCAATCACCTGTGCTTTATTCAGTACAGACTCCAAGTCTGCCTTCAAAAGACACTCCACGCCATGCCCTTCTTTAAACAATTCATTAATCAATGCAGCTGCAGTCCAGTCACCAGCACCGGATGTATCTACCACATGGTCATTCACCGCAGGCTCCAGATGAATCCAATCAGAATTAAGCCGGAAGTTCAGACCATTTGCCCCTTGGGTCTGAATAATCAGTTTATCTTTCAATCCGTCAAACTGATGGAAATCGTTGATTCTCTGCTCTGAGAACTTAATAATATCAGCCACCGCAACACTCTGGTCGAATGTCTTGACACTCCCACCCTTGCTTGATGGCTCAAAGAAAATCACAGAACCTCTCTCTTTAAAAGCACCGGCCAGCCTTAGTATGGCCGGAGCAACTTTATCAAAGTAGAACACCTTGGGCACAAAGTCAATTTGCTCCAATACAACATCTGCTTGTTTGATGGTCAGCGGTTTGAAATCCAGGAAAAGGCGACCCTTTGTATTCCTCGACTCGAACTTATGTATCATGATGCCGTCTTCGGTCATGTAGTTCCTTTGCACAATTACCGGAGTCTTTCCGTCTTTATCCACAATGATATAATCCAGATGTACTCCGTGCTTATCCATGTCTTCCTTAATTCTCGTCGTGTCCTTCGAGCCATCCAGCCTGACAATAGGGTAAGCATCCCATCCCATGTGCGCCAGAATCATCATCACATTGCCGCAAGTGCCACCCACATAGTAGTCAATTGGGAATCTGGCTCCATCCCTAATCAATATATCCAGACTGACAAGTCCGGCTCCAACGCATATATTATCCATTATAGGCATCTCCTTTTATCCACATTAAAAACGTCGTACTTCTTTTGTTCATTTCCTCAAAGTTCATCTCTTCTATGCCATAGTCACGGCTGATGACATTATAGATGGCCACCTCGTCCGGATTCTCAATGGCCGTGAGCAGTGCACCCACTGAGAGCAGTTTGCTCGACAACAGCGCAATGCCATAACAAGCGGTACGATCCACTTTTCCCAGTATATCATCTTCCGACTGAATGAACTTCGTCAGCATCTTGTAAAGTTCAAAGGGGTTGCGTTCGTGTGCATAGATGATATTGTCTTTGGCATCCTCCTGCTTGAACAAGTCAATATACTCCTTGATGATGGAATCTGTCCTGAAAGGGTTCAGAGATGGATAAGGTATCACGGGATACACCTCATCGGGCATAAAGTTCTTCATGATTCTGTCCCATTTCTCCGTTCCATTCTCTCCCAGCAAGGATATCAATATCCTGAGACGGTCGGGTTCTGCCTCCAGCCCTATACCGGGATTGAACTGCACCATGGGCTCCATGTCATCCACAAAATTCAGGTATTTGATGCTTTTGTCAATCTCTGCATTCTCTGACACCACGATAAACAGATTCCGCTTGTCGTCAGTTTTGCAAATGCTTTTTACCAGATTGAAATAAAGTACACGGGGCAAGGCACTAATATCCACAATGATATTGTCATAGCCATCTATCAGCCCCCCTAATTCCTTATTCAAAAGCTTTACCCCACGTGTCAGTTCATTGCGTGGGCCAACCTTCAGTTCATATTCCTTGAATGGGATGGCACAGGCTTCAATCACTTCCTTTCTGGCGGTAATATTCTTTTCCACCATCGCTTTGTTCGGTGATTTCTTGCGGTCGCCATGAACAATGTTCATACAGTCGAATTCAATATGGGCTTCTGCAAACAAATTGAGCACATTGTTCATACGAGGGTCAAAACCCTCACCCATCATGAGGAGGGTCTTACCATGAGGCCGGTCAGGATCATTCCAAAACGAAACAACCTGTTCGTTGCCTTCGACCATCACATAAGAATCCCAGTATCCCATTTTTCTTCTTTTTTAATCCAGTCACTCAGTTCATTGATGGTACGTTTCCGCCATCCTCCTAATCCTAGCGGCAGCGAAAAAGCCCCACAAACCCACCTGTTAAGGTAGAATACAGTCCATTCCTTATCCTTCTCACCTTGCTTGGTATCCTTGGTGAACAACAAATTATTGGCAAGGCAAATGCGCAACACATCCTCCAGTCTGCTGTCATCTATCAGGCTGTCAACTCCCCCAAAAAGGGATTCAACATCCTTGATGGCAAACCCGGTCACAGCACCATAAGAACTCCCCAACTGGAAAGTCTGGCTCCTGCAAAAGCCCCCTAGGTTCACTATGAAATTATAGACACCTTTTCCTTGCTCCGTAAAAACTCTCTTCAGTTTTTTCTTACATTCCTCTTTGATAAGTCTGTCTTGGGTAGTTGCCGGCAAGAGTAGTGTTTTTCTCGGATGCAGCAATTTTTGTGTAAGCAGTTGTTCATAAAGAACGTTACAGAAACTGATAAACTGTTCCGTGTTGTTTGTTGAAAGGTCTTTCAGTACATCAGTTCCATAATACATAGGATAACCTAATACAGAAGCGGCAATCTGCTTTCCTAACTTGACCACATCATCCCTAACACACTCTTCATAGGCTGTTTTTTCGTGCGGGAAGAGCGGATACCCGCCTTTGTGTTCTCTTTGTGCAAAAAGCATCAATCCGAATGTCTGCTCTGCTTTGTCTTGAAGCGATTCGAAGTTCTCGTCAATGTAGGCCAGTAATTCATCATACAAGGGTTGGCGTGTGGCAATGTCTTTCCTGCTGTATTCAATGATTGATTGCAACTGTTCGTCAAAAAGCCTTGTACTTTCCTCCAACGAATTGTTTAATTTGATGTCAGGGCGCGAAAGATTGGAACGTTTTTCCATAATACTCCCTAACATAGTTTCATATTTATTGTCTTGTTCGAGACGGATAATATTATAATCACGGCCCACCATATCCGTTTTAGGGACCAGTTCTTTATATGTAAACTTATCATAGCGCATCGCCAGCCAAACCGTATTGGCGATACGGGTCTCGACAAGTTCTTGGCGGAGAAATTCCAACTGCGTTAAAGAGAGCTTATGGCAATCATCCAATTGAAAGATAAAATCCTCTACAATCGTTTTGCCTTTAACAGTAAAGTCGGAGGCGTGAAGATAATTAAGGATAAACAACGAATCGTGGCCATGACTTTCACCGGTTGTTTCATAGGTCTCGATGATTTCCGTGATCTTTCTTTCGATATTTGCAGCCCAGTCAAAGAGTTCTTTTGCATTACGAGGTGCCGGGTTGGGGGCAAACCTATTCTTAAGATCCAATGGAGGGTTATAAGCTATTTCTCCCAACTGCTCGTACTCCTCCATATTAGTAATGGTCTGTAAAGCTTTGATAGCGACAAGAGTGAACCGTACATTCAACAAGGCAAACAACAGCCTTCTTGCCTGTGGTTTTGTGAACACTTCTTCATCTTCCAAATCGGAATAGCTTCTATTTGTAAGAAGATACACCCCACACCTCTGAATCTTGTTGGAGGTAATCACTCCCATGCCTTTTAGTGCCTTGAAAAGTCTGTCGTTATCCTTCTTGTTATTATTAACTTTCTGTAGAACAGACGGTGAAAAACATCTAAGCATCGTGGTCTTGCCGCCTCCCGGTGCACTACAGATATAGGTAAGGTTTCCCCAAAGGCCTCCTTTTTCACTGAGGTCTTTCAGCTTATATAATGAAGCTTCTGAGAAGAGGCTGATGAACACATCATCCGATGTCATCTTCTCTGATGCCCTCATACTGAAAGGGTTGTCATACTGCTGCATAATCAGTGACGTGTGATTCTGTAGAATAACGGATACAAAGGATCAGCACCACCTCGTTTGGGCTGCCAGATAATAGGAAGCGAGTTGTTGGGCGTATTATGGTTGAGTACCACGGTCAGGGCACATTGCTTGTACCCCAGATGATAGCGTAAATCACCGGGGGCATAGCTTTCTTTATAGGCGCTGGTCAGTTCAGGCTCGTTGATATAGCATTGCTTGCCTATGATGGAAAGAATATCCTTTGCCTCCTGCTCCTGATGGTTGGTGAACTTTGCCGCATCGTCTAACGCCTGTATACAATCCACTTCCACCGTCAAGCCTTCATAATTTTTTGTGAACTCACTTAAAAGCGTTGAGATATGATTCAAGGCATTCTCTGTGGCTATCAGAAAGTATAGGTGAACTTCCAAACCCTCTGTAAAGAGGTTCTTGAATTCTTGATTGCCACAAACCGCATCAAAGAACTTGGGTAGTTTTCCACCCCATTTGCCATCCTTCTTACGGATAAACGAGGAGCCACTGGCCGTGAAGTCATCTATCAGGACAATGGATTCAAACTTCTTGACGGAATCATTTTCCAGCTCTTTGCTGGTAGTCAGATTCTTTGCAAGGTCTTCTATCTTCGTATCGTCAGGGTAATAGTTCGTCAACACCTGGTCGTTGTCCAGATAGCTGTTTCTGCGGATAATATCAATGTGTGAGCCGTCGCTGAGTCCAATGAAGAGGGTCTTCCGTTTGTGAGACTTGAACTCCGGTGAATTGTCTAACACTCGGTAGTTGAACTTGTTCACTTTCTCACCCCTTGCATTGAAATCTGCCACCACTTTTTCCCTGATTAAAGGAATAATTTTGGTGTTGTATAGCAGGTCTATCAAGTGTGAGACCTGGTTAGAGTTGATGTAGATGATATACTTGCGAACAAACTCGTACATCAGTTCCTTTTCTTGCAAATCCTTGAACTGACTTAACCATAGGTAGAAATTCCCCACGAACTTTATGCCGGGCATAAACTGGTCATAGGAATCGTATTTGATGTCTGACATCAAATCAATCTCCTGCAGTTTGTTTGTAGCCTCTATGTCGTCCCAACCCATCAGTTGGGTCAGGAATTGCTTTGCCAAATCAAATCTCATCTTCTCTCAATACTATTTTGAAGCCTTGTTTGTTGGCTTTTATATTTCTCAAATAATACTTGACCACATCCAGCCCTCTCAGTCCTTTGGGAGCCAGGTTCCAACAGCTGTCGGGATTCCGTGAGACACCATCCACGCTGAGGGAATAAGGCAACGAAAGCATTTCGTAGTCATTCCCTTCATAGTCACCACGGTCTCCTATTACAAGTACATGTTCAGAAATTTCCTTTACTGCCGTCTTGCTGGCTTTTGTACTGACCACTATATCCAGCGAGTGGCTTGAACTCCAAATGTGCAAACGATCCAACTTGTTCAATAGCAGTATCTCACTGCATATCTCGTAGGCTTTCTGTTTGTCAGAACATGTAAATGAGAGTTGTGTGCTGTATTCCCTGATGGTCGGATGGAACGGATAACGCTTCAGCTCCCGTTCAAAGACGGTAAGCTGTTCATCCAAAGGTGCCTCCTTTACTCTTTCAATGCTTGCAGTGCCGTCAGTAAGCTTTACAATGACAGCACCATTGTAACAGCCAAGATAAACCTGTGGCCAGTATTCTTCCCGGATTGATTTCTGTAAAAGTTCATAAACAGAGCCTCCCCTTCCTGTCATGACGGCAATCTTCACGCCTTCTGACAAGAGCTTGTTGAGTATCTTGGCTATGGAATCATCCAAATAAGGTGTATATCTCGCATTTCTGTCCACATTGCAGATAGTGCCGTCATAGTCAAGGGCCAGCAGGTCAAATTCCTTGTCACCCAAGCGGTTGACAAACATATCGTATGCTCGCGAATATGCCTTATATTCCGGAGCTGGTATCAATGCCGTGCTTCCCAGTCTCAACTTTCTGCAAATAGCCAGGTCTTTGGGTGGCATGGCAATGCTCTCATCATTGATTAACTTGGCAAAATTCAGGTGGTAGAGCTCTGTACCATAGTCAGGCACTCCCGGTCTTCCGGGGTCAATGCCTCTCAACTCTCCTATGGTAGCCACAAACTGGAACGACTTAATCAGCAAGTCAATAGTGGCCAAAGGTGTTTTGAGGCTGGACTCTATGCGCACTACATTCACATCCTCCGGCATCTTACTCAGCGTCTTATCTGCCAGTTGGCGGTCATTCTCATTCACCAAGGCCACAATGCAGGAGTTGCCTCCCTTCTTGTCAAACCATTGGTGGCGGCCATGCCCGAAATTCCTGTAGTCGGTCAGAAGAACCGAACCCAGAGCAGCTTCCGAGAACTTGGACTCCAAGTCAACGGCCACGGGCTCACTCAGATTACTATGAAGGATGATGAAATTCTCTACCTTCTGGAAATCCATCGCATGGTTCTGGCTATAGCCTAATCCGCTCTTTATGTATTTCGACGGTTTTCCATCAAAGAAACAACGATACATCAGCACGAAGAATGCTATCAGTGAATTGGTGGCCAGAAAACCGTCTTTCACCGTAGGTATCAGGAAAGTATGTTTCTTGAAGTCTGGGTTGTATTTATTAATGATTTCATCCAGTTTAGGACTCTCACGCAGACATACGCCTGCCATATCTCCACGACCCACTTCCAACCCACGCTGGAAGGCAATCAAGAAATCTTTGTTACGTCCACTGGCACTGAAATACAGTAGTTTGCTGTCGCGTATAATGATATCAGAACTGGTGTCAAAAGCCAGTGGGGTCATCGCAACAGAAAGGCCGCACATTTGTTTATAGAGCATAGCAGCATAACTGGCCGCACTATACGAACCACCACTGCCTATGCAAATCAAGGGTGTACCGGCATTCACGGAGAAGAACGACCGCAGTTCCCCCACATCTTGCCCTTCAGCCCACCTGATGGTGTCTTTTATTTTCTCCAATTCCCTATTAAACGGCTTTCCCATATCGCTTACGCTTTAGTATCAAGTTTCAAGAATCAAGTTTCAAGTTTAAGATTCTGGTTCAAAGTCTTTACGCACGGCTTTCAACACCTTGGCTGCTTCCCGCCACTTGTCCTCGTTGCAGAAGTCCGGGTTACGGAAATACTTGTTGAACGAAGGACCGGCAATGGGAAACTCCTCATCTTCCGTGCTATCCACGCGAGACAAGGCTTCATACAGCTTGTCACTGAAAGGTGTAGCTTTCTTGAACAGATTCAAGTCAGCGGCCTCTCGCAGCAGGTGTACGTATGTTTCCATTTTGATCTTGTCAAGGCCATCTTCCAGCAAGTAAAGCAACTGTTCTTGCGGCTCCCTTAACGAGACATCAATCTTTGTGGAGAACCAACGGTGGAACAGGTCATTCAGGTCTGCTACGGTCTTACCGTATGCCATACAAGGCAAAAGGCGCGTATTGTAATACTCCGCTTTCTTGAGAACACGGTTTATCCTCTGTTGAATATCAACTGATTGTGTTGCCGTGTTGTCAAAGCGTTCCTTTAACGTGCCCTCAAGTTGTTTGCACATCGTCTCCATCAGGATGAGCAGCGTCTGGATATGCTCCTCTTCTCCGTCACTCAAGGTAACGTCCTTGCGTACCAAGAAATCAACGATATTGTCTTCATCCAATACAGGGAACCGCTGTCCCGCACTCAGATCAACAAAACTCAGAACCTTGGCAAACAGTTCATCATTAGCACGGGGTGCAGCCTTGGCCGGTATATGTTTGGGGGCGGGATTGAACTCACTCTCCTCAAAGATGTTCTTCAGACCAGACAATAGTTCGTTCTGCTCGCTCTCCGACAAATCCAAATCTGCCAGTTCATCTTTCCCCACAAGGGCCAGAATACGTTGTTTCAGATACAGTAGTTGCTTTACCACTGTCGAGTTTCGTTTGTTCCTGCAAAAGAAGAAATAATCCCTCAATTCTGCCTGAATGGTTTCTTTCTTTGCTGCGTCTGCCAAGTATTCCCTCAATGCCTTGCTGCGGGCTTCCGCAGATGTGCTTAACGGCAACATGGCCAGGTTATTCAAATTGGCCTTGAGCGTGTCAAGTGCCATCTCCAAATCCACAATGGCCTCATGGTATGGCTTGCGGGCAATGCTTTTATAGGGTTCTTCAAGTTTTACCTTAGTCTTGGGTGTTACATTCCTGTCACACAATTTTTCCATAAGCACCCTCATACGTTCAGCCCGTCCATCGCCTATGGCAATATCATACTCCAACTGGAATTCCGGTTTGCTCAGCTTTTCCTTCCAGTTCTGGATCTTACGTAACCACTCGTCAAAAGGGAAACTGACATAAAAACTGATGTCCAGCCCCTCCGACATACGCTTGTATTGCGTAGTCACCCCTTCCGCCGCATTCTGGGCATACAGCACAAACAGCAGTATGTCCGTATGGCGGAACAAGTCTGCAAGGTTAGCCTGAGTCATTAGAAACTCAAGCACTTGCAAACGCGCAGTAATATGTTTTGTCTCTTCTGTCATATTCTCTTCTGCTTAAGATAGTGATGACTCTGGTGATACCTGAAACCTGAAACTTGAAACAAGGTGATTCTCAATCACATTTTTGTATAACTCTCTGTATATCAGCACAAGAAAAAATAATTGAATTAATAATCCGAAGTGATTTTTATGATGGATTCTCTTGCTTTTTCTTTGCAACCGAAATCAGTTCCAAACTGCATCCCGGGTAAGTCGGTGAGGGGCTGAGATCACCAAGTAAAATTATTGTTTAACAAATAAAAAATGTACGCTTATGCAAAACATTTCTTTATCACCCCACTTCAAGCTCCGCGAGTTTACCGAGAGCACTACGGCACAGAAGCACGGGATTGCAAACGTCCCAAGCGACGAGGCTGTAGAGAATCTCAAGCGACTCTGCGAGCACACGCTGGAACCTCTCCGTGAGGCCTTGCAGCTGCCGGTGGTCATCACCAGCGGGTTCCGTACCAAGGAACTGAACAGTATGCTTGCTCATGCTTCCGAGCGTAGCCAGCACATGCTGGGACAGGCCGCTGATCTCTATGTTGGCTGGAACGGTTCAGTCGAGGAGAAACCCTCGCGCAGGGAACTTCTCATCAAGGCTTTCCACCAGATTATTCTGGACGAGGCCATTGACTACGACCAGCTTATCCTCTACCCCACGTTCATCCACGTGAGCTATGCCTCCCGCGAACGCAACCGCCACACCATCCTCCTTGGTCGTCGTGATGGCAAGCTGGGCTACGGCAAATGCTCCGTGCAGAACGCTCTCAAAATCAATTCTTAATCAATTAAACTATTAAACAATTTAAACTGTATTAAATTATGGCACAAATCAAACAAGTCGGCATTGGCCGCAAGTCAACCGGTACCATCGACGGTATCACCTATTATGTTCGTGGTGGCGTTACCTACGCCCGCAGTACTCCCAACATGCCTGCCAGCGCGTATAACACGCCCGAGGCCAAGAAGCGGCAGGCCATCTTCAAGATGATCCAGATGCATCTGAAGTACCACCTGCGCACCATCAAGCAGACCTTCACGCCCAAGGGCAACGGCAGTCCCAGCAACCGCTACTACAGCCTCAACAACAAAGGTCTGACAGCTGCACTGGACTCGCTGGCAGAGCTCTACTGCGCTGGTCAGGACGTTACCATCACGGATGTGGAACAGGCCATCAGCGACTACGCTGCTGAGCATCCCACCTCTATCAAGATTGCCTCCAAAAGCGGCTATGCGGAGGTGTACCTCACCGGCCCCTGGCCTGAGACCATCACCCTCAACGCCCTCTCCGGCGACAGCACCGTCATTATCATCGTGAATGAATATGGCGTGCAGACCACCATCAATGCGGACGGCACGGTGACTACGGAACAGTATAACGGCTCTTCGAGCGGTTCAAGCTCTGGTAGCAACTCCGGATCTTCTTCTGGGTCTGACTCCGGTTCGGGTTCTGGCTCCGGCTCTTCGACAGGCTCAGAGACCGGTGGTGGCTCAGAGACCGTGACTGTGGCTGCTCCTACCTTCAGCGGTGAGACCCAGTTCACCGAGACCACTCAGGTGACCATGTCTGCTGAGTCGGGTGCGGAGATCCGCTACACCCTTGACGGCAGCACGCCTACCGCATCGAGCTCTCTCTACTCTGCTCCTGTCACCCTGAGTGACACTACCACCGTGAAGGCTATCGCCATCAAGGACGGTGTGTCCAGCTCTGTAACCAGCCGCACCTACACCAAGAGTGCCGGTAACGGTGGTGAAGTAGAAGGCACTGGAGGTGACGAGTAAGCGCGAAGCGCGGTTTTAGGTTCCAGGTTCCAAGTTTCAAGTAGGGCCCACTTGGGCTTGGGCCTGAACTGACCGCCACTCTCTCACTAGGTCGGTCTTCGACCTCAAAATCTATCAAAAATCGTTTTAAAAATCTTTTAAAAATTTACAGCAATGAAAAAGTTTTTTCAGAAGCTTCTTGGGAAGCTCGTTAAGAAGTCCGTTGAGGACGTAGTGTCTAACCCTGAGGTGCAGAATGTCGTTACCGGCATGGATGATGGCAAGAAGAACATCTGGAAGTTCGTCATCCAGACCCTCATCAGCATCCTCACTGCTATCCTCACTGCACTGGGTGCCACCAGCTGCATGGGATTGCACTAGCGTGCGGTTTCAAGGTTCAAGGGTTCAAGGTTCAAGGTTATCCTTGGCCTTGGGCCCGAGGGCCTTACCTCTTAAACATTTTAAACGTCTTAAACTTTTAAACCCAAACAACAATGTTATGCGTCAAATCAAATATATCCTTATCAATGACTCAGTTCCTGAGATTTCTGGTGGTAAGTCTGGTGGTTACACTATCTCTAACCTCGGACACCACTACGTCGTTAACAGCCAGGGAATGGTGCTCAACCCCATTGACCTCCATCAGCCCGGAGCCTTCATGCCCGCGCCTGTCGCAGGTGAGGAAGACCTCAACCGATGCTCCATTGGAATCAAGTACAACGGATGTCTTACTGACCGGCAACTAAGGCCGCTGCTGCTTGCATTGCTACTTGACTTACGTGACAAGTTCCCTGCTGCCAAGATTCTTGCCAAGAGTGAGTATGACAGACATCATATCAAGGTCAGGGATGACATGAATCAGTTGAGACGGGAGATGTCAGACTTTCCGTGAGTTCTTGAACCCTTAAACTTGAACCTTGAACCATAGAGGCTTCCCATAATGCGGGTAGCCTCTATTTTTTTTGTGGGGCTCCGTTTGTTTTATTCTTTAGGTCTTCTCTGCGGCCAAAAAACATAGCCACAAAACTCCCACACCGCTCTCATTACCTTTCTCACCATCATCTTTTTACAACCACTTTGACTCCCGTAACAAGCACATGAAGCCAAATTATTATTGAATTCTTGGGGAAAATAAAGAAATGTCTAAAGCTATCTTTAGTCCTCAATCTAAGAGATTTTAACTTTTTTATTACATAAGAATTATTACTTGAGTCCATATCCCTGTTATGCCCAAAGTTGCCTACCTCCATTATAAAAGCACATATTTTCTCTGCCTTATTCTTCCATTTCTTCTCTGCAGAGTAAAGAGGCATAACTTCAAGCGGCATTCCCAAATACTCAACTGCCAAAGCTGCAAATGCTTTCCACTCACTCATAATACCCATTTTTCGAAGCCTCTTTTCAAGCAACTTTACATCCAGTCGTTCTTTATAGGTCCACAAGAATCTGCAAAGGTCGCAAATCTGCCTCAGACCAACACCTCCTTGATAAAAATGCTTTAGGATATGGGTTATCTGAAAGATTACATCTTCATTGGGTCCAGGTATAAACACTTGTGTCTTTCCGTCCTGCCACGAGCGAACATTACCTTGGTAAAATACACAGTTCTGTACCTCATCCACACATCTGTCTATTTTATTTGACAGCCTAGGTCTTAACGTACCATGTAGCTCTACCTCCCATCCGTTTATGGTCATTCCATAATGCTTGAAAATAACGAATTCCGTCTCTGTCTTTTCTGCCAATGGAACCAGATACGCCTTTGCTTTCTCATAGTTGCTGTCACTTAAAAGCAAATCTACGTCCCCGCAACTTCTCCACAATGGCTTCTCATAACACTGTGCAATCCCTTGTCCCTTTACCAATAACGCATAAACATCATTTTTTCGAAGCATATCTATTAGCTTGGCAACAAACTCGTTCATCGCCTTGTTCTTCTGCTCAATCTGGAGTGTACTTCCTATGAACTGTAGTGTCCACTCTTGAGGTATCTTGACATCTTTCACTTGCTCTAGACCTGCAGTGATGAGCCCCATGACCGATTGTTCCTCTGCAATCTGCATGATAGCAGCATAGTCTATGTCTTTATACTGAGTGAGCCGGTCTTCCTTTTCCCAAAGCCCAGCTCTTAATAATTCAAAAAATACATGTAAGTTTTTATCCGTACGCATCCGTATAACCCGCTTAACTCTCTTGAACTCTTAAACTACTGTTCTGCCGTGCGGAACGGCCACAAAGCCTTAAACACCAAATAGGTCTTATTACTTTTACCAAATATCAGCTTGATGAAGTAATATCCACAAACTACTATCCAACGAGGAAATTTCAGTACATATTTTGCCCTTCCCTCAGCCTGTTCTTCCGCAATTACCCTAGCGCTGTCAAGAAGTTCTTCATCTTTGATAATATGAATGGTATTATCCACCTCCTTATCTACCCAATCAACCATTGAGGCCACAGCTTTTCGAACGTTCAAAACTTCAAACTGCTGTCCTCCACCAATCAGGTAAGCCCAATCAGGATACTTCAGATAATATCTTTTCTGGATGTCACGTTTCACATCTTCTGTATAAACAGGCGAAAAACGATAGATATTCCATACCTTGCAAATCTCCTTCAAACGACCCTCTGCCATTGCTTTACTTTTACCATAGTTGGAGATTGGATTAAGTTCGGTTTCTGGAGAAATCTCCCCCTTAACCATGCCTATCGCATCAACAGTGCTGATAAACAGTATAGGCACGTTATGCTTAGCGCATACTTCAAAAAGATTCTCAGCACAATCTACGTTCACCTTCTTGAATGCCTCCCAGGAAGTATCAGCGACCCCCTTGGTGTGAGCTAAGGCAGCCAAATGAATTACACGATCTATCTTTTTATCATCAAAAAGTTGCATTAAGCCCTCTTTTGATGACAAATCCAGAATAATCTGTGTCAGGCCCTGAACTTTTGTATCTCTTGATATACGGTCAACGCCTATGACTTTATGCCCTTTATCAATCAGACCTTTTACCACATAGCTGCCAATCATTCCGGCAGAACCCGTAACTAATATATTCATCCTTTTATTGGTTTATCGTTTTGTTTGCTTCAGTAACAAGTTCATCCAATATCCATGTAGCCTCTTTCCCAACGAGAGCGTAACAAATGCAGATTACAGTGTATATAATCATCTTCAGGTCATACCACAAACCTGCTTTCTGCACGTATGTATATTCGAGCTCCCTGCGTGTCGGGTACACTTTCTCCATGTATTCTGCCTCGTTTGTTATCTGATCACCATAGATATAATCATACAAAGCAGCTGGCCCACTCAAACCTACTGGAACCTTTGCTGCTTCATTCCATTTCCCATAGCGGAACATATCAAACTGATCCTCTGCAACTGGTCTGGGGCCAACAATAGACATTGTTCCATTCAAAATGTTAATCAACTGTGGCAATTCATCAATCTTAGCCTTACGGATAAAATGGCCAAATGGGAATATACGATCTTCATCAGGCCGTAACGAAGCCTCAGAGCCTTTCTTAGGGGCTCTTAAGACTTTCATTGAGCGGAACTTATACATCCTAAAGGGTTTATTCCCTTTTCCAATACGATTTGCTTTATAGAATATAGGCCCCCAATCGCTAATCAGTATTCCTATTGCAGTCAATAGAAATATCGGGGACAACACTATGAGCGCAATAAGCGCACAGAAAAAGTCAAAACACCTTTTGATGAATGAATACATAAAATTATTCCTTTCCAACTATAAACACATAATTTGTCGTAGCACTGCCGCCAATATTCAGCATCATGCCATTCTTCGCCCCAGCCACCTGATACCGTCCAGCCTTGCCGGTCACCTGCTTATACAAGTCCACAAACATTCTGGCACCAGATGCACCCACAGGATGTCCGCAACCAATCAGACCACCAGAGGGATTAATGGGTTTGGCTCCGTCAAAGGCTATCACACCTTTCTCCACAGCCTCACATTCCTTTCCAGGCTCAGCAATACCAAAGGCAGAAATGGCTGCAAATTCAGAGCTGCTAAAGCAGTCGTGGGTTTCAAACACGTCAATGTCCTCAACGGTCAGTCCTGCCCTACGGTAAGCATCCAAGCAAGCCTGGCGTGTCCAAGGCAGCACGTATTCGCTATTGGAATTGTCTGCAATCTTCTTGTCAAAGAGCAAGGGGGCGGTACGGTGGCCATAGCCTTTTACAAAGGCAAGGTCTTTCAAGCCTTTCTCCCGTGCATATTTCTCTGAGCAGAGAACCACCACTGCAGCACCATCCGTTACCTGTGAACAGTCAGATACTCCAAGCAGTCCACCTACATTGGGATTACTCTCTGTACCACGATGTGTAGCCTCTTCATAACTCATAAACCACTTTCGGGTCTGTGCCAGAGTATTGCGCTTGGCGTTAGCGTAATTAATGCAACTGATCTTGGCCAAAGCGTTCAGGTAGCGTTCTTTGTCCAGTCCGTATTTCTCAATAGTGGCATCTGCCAGACGGCCAAAGAGTTTGGGGAACGGTAGGTCAACGCCCTTACCTTCTTTCTCATAGTAGGCGGCACGTCCCAGGATGTCACCACCCTTCTTGCTGTCCACACTCTTCATAATCTCCCAGCCCACCACAATGCACACGTCATACTCGCCTGCCTCAATTTTGGTGATGGCGGCATCCAGTGCCACACTGCTGCTGGCACAAGCGGCTTCGTATCTCGCACTCGGTACGCCATAGAAGGCGGGATTCACTTCCGTCAGGAATGCGCCAAGATGTCCCTGGCTGATATATTGTTCTGCAATAAAGTTTCCCACAAAAGCGGCCACACGGTTGTCCTTGTTCAGGGCTACCATCTCATCCATGGTGAAGTTGGCATCCTTGAAACCGTCCTCAACGGCCTCTTTCAACAGGGCAATCATATTCTTGCCCTCTTTGGTCCAGTTGCGCTCAAAGTCAGTCTGAGCACCACCCAGTATATAAACTTTCTTTTCCATAGTGCTCACGTTTTATTTGGCTTTGAAATAAATGCGGTAATCGTATTTGCTCTTGATCTGCTCTCCAATGATGTGGTCAATGTCCACATTGCTCAGGATGTCGGGATGCAGACGTTCCTTCATCAATGCACCCAGGTCACAGACCTTGCTGAAAGCTTCCATCATAGCAAACGGAGGGCACCAAGTGAAACCGGTAGCCATCACATCATCAGCCACCCGCAGGTCATAACCCACATGCTCAGCCGTATAGAGGGCATACACAATGTAGCGCAACAGGAACCGCAGGCAGATGTCAGCCTCCTGGCTCTTGTTGTTAATGAGCACACGGAAGGCCTCATCATAGTCTCCATCCCGCAGGTGTTTCTTCATCTGGAGGGCAAAGGGGAAGGTGTACTTGATTTCATCACGGTAGATGCCCAGCTTGATGTCATACACCATCATCCGCTTGTCACCACTGTCGTTCTTGATGAGCTTATACAGACCCTCACCACTCTTGCGTCCCAACTTCTTCTGGTCAATCAGTTTCTGCACATAGCCGGGCAACACAAACTTCTCGTGAACATAGTCGTTGGTGTTCTCGTAGATGTTGTCCACAATGGCCTTATGCACATCCAGTCCCACAAAATCAGAGGTGGTGATGGGCGGCATGGTACGTCCTGTGAACGGTCCCAACAGAGAGTCAATATAGTCAATGCCTCCATTGTCCTGATACCGCTCTGCATACTGCAAGGCCTCGTTCATCACGTAAAAGCCAATGCGGTTACCTAAGAATGCCGGCAGGTCTTTGCTTTCTGCCACCGTGCGGAACAAGGTGTTTGTGAGGTAGTCCTTCAAGTCCACATACAAGGCCATATCGCTATAGGGTGACGCTGTGAGTTCACAGAGCGTCAGCTGATAAGGCGGGTTAAACATGTGAACGCCAAAGAACTGGCCCCTTGTTTCCTCAGGGTAGCACTCTGCCAGTCTTGTTATGGACAGTCCGGAGCTTCCCGTACAGGCCACTGCACCCTTCCTCAGGCTTTGCCCAATCTTGGTGTGCAACTCTATTTTCAACTCTAAGTTCTCGGCAGCACTCTCAAACACAAGGTCGGATGCTTTCACGCAGTCAGCCAGCATCGAATAATCAGCGGCAATCAGATTCTCTGTGATACTGTCTGCCTTCACCGACTTGCCTGCCCTGATGGCGGCTTTCTTCGACTTCTCTTTGTCGCGGCTAACCATGTACACAGTTGCTGCTCCAAATGAGGCAAATATCGCTGAGACATTTGCACCCATTGTGCCGTTTGCACCAACTATGGTGACGGTTTTTTGGATTTATCATATTTTTTTCTTGGTTACGTTTTATACTCTATGCTACATCAAAATCTATTAGTTCAAATAATATGTTGTCTTTTGTTACTTCGGGTAATTCTCCGTTTGTCAGGTCTCTGAAGATGAGATTGAACGGGGAATGTTCTATGAACTTGGGGACTCCACAATAACAGCCTTTCTTCAAATCTGCACCAAAACCGATATAGAGGTTGAAGGGTCTGCCATGAAGTTTGTTCAATGAGGCCAGTCCGTCTTTGTCATGATAAACCAGCTTCTTGAATCCGGGCTTGATGGGGCTAACTATCATATCTCCGTTCTTGTAGTACTTCATGGACGGGTTTTTAAGCCTCCAGTCCAGTATTTCCTTATCCCAGTAGCGGGTAAAGGTATAGTCTGTTCGCTGGTAAAGATTCTGCCCCATTCCAATCTTGAAGGTCAGTGGCCCAATCAGTTTGAATCCAAGGTGCTTGATAAAGCCGTGGGTACTCTGGTCATTGGCTACTCCTATCACAAACTTATAACCATGCTCTGCTGCATACTGGTAGGTTTTCTCTGCCAGTATGGTAAACAGTCGCTTGCCTCTATGTTCTGGGTGGGTGGCTGTGTTCAATGGCAGCACGCCTAATGTTTTCTTGCCCTCTATGTTCATATAGATGGGCATGGTTACATAGTGTGCTGCCAGCACATCACCCATGTAGGCATTGAAGCCTACGATTGTTCCCACTGGGTTTTCTGCATATTGCCAGCGCAGATAGCCGTGGTCAAACTTCTCTTCCCTGCCTTCAAACACCATTTGCATCAGCTCACGGGTTTCTTGCAAGGAGGCTTCGTCTGTCTTTACTTTTTCTATTCGATAATCCATCAATCTATGTAAAAACTTAATAATATTACTATTGTTCGCTCTTTTTTCACTATAAAACAAGTCTAAAACCTCGTCTTTTATTTCACAACAACACCTGCTGCTGTCTTCCATGTCACATTGCCTTTACTATCAATCTTCGAGGCAATTATGGGCTGTCCCAAATCAGTATCGAAATATTGGAACCCAATATCTAACGTCGGATGCAACGAACCTGTATTTCCGTTTATTCCTTTGGGCCTATTTTTAGATGGCCCTTTTGTTTCTTTAATAGCCCCTATATTTCCCTCACCCACGAAATAATCCGGCAATCTACCATCTAATAGTTTTCTTGAAAACGTCTGGTTATAGGCCGCTTTTACACATCCTGCGCTCGAGCCTCCAATGATTCCTATAAGGTGGATATTGTCTTTATTTGTACTCAAGCAATTATTGGCTATAATGTTCACATCCTCAATTCTTGCACCGCTGCCAAGAGCCATAACAAGCGAAAAGCCGCGAGTTCCAATAGCAGGGCTCACTGTTCCCCAAGTTTGTGACAGTGTATTTCCTATCACGTTGATGCCTTCTGCTTTTATCGAATATCCCGAATCTGCGTAGAACAGAGCCATCGCCTGTGCTGACGGTGTTGAACTATAATTGTTGGTGATATTCACATTTCGCACCTTCATATTGTTCTTCTGAGTTCTGAATAACACCGTCCCGTCCGTTGTCTCTGTAATGCCGTTAAATACATTCCCGGAAATAATCGCCCCTTCAACATCACTATAGAACTGTATAATACCATTCCCCTTATCCGACGGTGATATGGAATTATTCTCAATCCTCAACCCTGACATCTTTGCACGCGAAATTATAAGTCCTGTTTCCACATCATTATTATTCTCAGATATAATGGTATTAAAAAAGACCGTGTTCTCATTATTGGGATCTTGATTGAATCGGGTTAACCACCTTGTACCATGTGCACCACAACGTATTACAGCTATCCTTCTCATTGAGTGCTCTGGTGTTCTAGCAATATCTTTGAATACCGGGTCTGCATGACCAGTGAAATCAAAAGCTGGAAATTCACCACCTCCCACATCTCCGTTTACTCCGCAGTTATAAAACACATAGCCCCGCCCTTCGCAAGATACAACGGCACTGTTTGTGTGCGCCATTCCAGTAATATTCAAAACAAAATTACATCCGTCAAAAAAGAAATCACCCTCGCCTGCCGTATTACCACCTACCCGAAGGTTGAGTACGCTCACTTTCCCCGTAAAATTGGATTTTTTGCTAAATTCCCAAGAAAAATCAATGTCATTGAACTTGCATGCCATCCCATAGAAATCAAGCAAAACCAACTCCTTATTATTTGCTGGAGAGAAGTTGGAATATACTGTGGGGCGATTTCCTGCGACCGTCTCTCCCTGTATGTTTGAGCCCGTTATGTGGATATCAGAGATTGGTTTATCTATCTTTACATCTGTATCAATTACCAATGTTGACGCTGCCAAACAACACGAAAGCAATTCTGAAAACACTTTACTGCAATCCTCTTTTTTTGAAAGCCCAAACCAACTCGTCCTTAAATACAAGTTCTGTTGTGGTTCAATGCGCACATTATCAAATATCTTCTGTTTCGGACTGTCAATAATGGTATTTTCCAATCGTATATACCCGTTTTCCAGCATGCCTCCCTTGAAACGTAATATGCATCCAGATGGCATAGTGAATTTACGCAAACCATAAGCATCTCCAAGGTCTATCTTTTCGCTTATTTCGTAGATTGTGTTTGGACTAACAACCTGAGAACGAAATGATTTAGCTTTGCTAAGCACCACTGTCCGTTTCTCGCTAGAGACTTTGTTGTCATAGGCGTTGCCTGCCAGCTGCACTTTTGCTGACGATAATGGGGAAAAACTATGTAAAAAAACAAGTAAACAGATTACTTTTAAGCCCCAAAAGATGGATTTCATTATTTATTTATGCCTTTCAAAATTAAACTATCCACAAGGTCTGCGTATTGCGATGTAACAATCTCTTTTGTATACTTTGCATGAATTTCATTCACTCCTTTCTTTCCCATCTCCCGCAGTTCCTCCTTCGTGACACTCTTTAACCAATCTACCATCAAATAAACCTTCTTGTCAAAATCCTTCTCCGTTATGAGTTTCGCACATCCCTTATTCTGTAAGAAATTCACAATAGGAGTATTCTCTCCAGAAAGAATTAGCATTGGACGCTGACAAGCCATGATTGTATAAACTTTCGACGGGAATCCATCCCCATCCATTTCTGGAGCCATAAAGATAAATGAAGCATCAGAAAACGACAGAATAGCCGGCATCAGTTCACGAGGTTGATAAGGCAGTAAGTGCAATTTTTTTAGTTCACGTTTCCGGATTTCCTCCTCAACATATCCTCGCCTTGCGCCCTCTCCGATTACAATGTACTCTACATTTAAATCCCGTGTTCTGTCAGCTAACTCAATCAGCGGCTCCCACGACTGTGCATGACCTATATTTCCCGCATAAAGGAGTTTAATCGTATTCGGGTCATTCGAGAGATTTGTGTTCGCCCATCTGATTCTCAAATTCTCTAATTCTTGACCTTTTACTTCATGGTACAGGTCCGTGTCTACAAAATTCGGTATTATGTGTAATTTCGAAGTATCCACGAACCTTCCTACAATCGTATCATAGAAAACCTGGTCTATAGTAGTTACTGCATCGCTACCATTATATACTTTCCTTTCCATCCGTCGCAGGAGCTTAAAGGCAACACCGTTATTAAGTTTTAAAATATCCGGAAAGATCTCCTGCACATTGTACACTACTTTGCATCTCTTCAACTTACCTAACCACAGATTCAACATACCAATTGTCAGGGGAGGTGACGGTGAAAGAATCAAATCCACATGCTTGATGGTCAGCCCAATGAAGAATGATACAATATGCCAGTACACGAACCCCAACAATCTCAGAACTGTACTCTTAAACTTCTTCTGTGGCACGTGCAGTACTGTCATTCCGTTGAAATTGCTCACTTTGCAAAAACCCCATACTTTCCACCTCATGGGTTGCTTCTCCACCTGTTCCGGCACAATATTGAAGTGCGGTGTAGTTGTCAGCACCACCACCTCGTACCCCCGTTGCTGAAGCTTCAGGGCAATATCATTATATAGATATGCCGTCGATACCCCATCCGGGCTGAATATCAGCGAATGTATTAATACTTTCTTCATGTGAACCACCTAACCGATAACCATTTCCAAGGCAAACCTCTCCCCTTTCCGGCAGTCCTTCACAAACTTCTTTCCAATAACCTCTGGCAAATACTTCGGATGCAATCCGTATCCGGGTCTCACACTACGAACGTTCTGTTCAGTAACAACATCACCGGCCTTTACATCTTCAGCCACATAAAGAGACCGGCAAGCAGTTCTGCTTCCCTTCATTTTTTCAGTCAGGGAATAGTCAACTTTACCCATTGCAGCCTCTGCAAGTCTCACCTGTTTCACCATTTCACGGAATTCGTTTTCATCCATAGAGAAGGAAGCATCCTCGCTCTCTACCTCTTTGTTCAGGATAAAATGCTTCTCAATCATCACTGCTCCATTTGCGACGGCAAGTACAGGAACCATCGCACCAATAGTATGATCTGAGAGTCCTGATTTGACACCAAATCTTTCTGCTAAGTCGCGTATCATAATTACATTGGCCTCCTCAACAGGAGCCGGATAGGCTGATGTACATTTCAAGAGCGTAATATCATTATTGCCCACTTTGCGACATGCATTTACCGCGAGTTCAATATCTTCGATGGTTGATATGCCGGTTGCCATTATCATTGGCTTCATCTTTGATGCGGCATATTCAATCAGAGGGATATCGGTTATCTCAAATGATGCTATCTTATACATAGGGGCATTCAGCGACTCCAACAAGTCCACCGCTGTCTTGTCAAAGGGTGACGAGAAGCACAGAAGACCTTCATCCTGGGCCACTTGGAACAGTTCTTTGTGCCATTCCCAAGGAGTATAGGCTTTCTGGTATAACTCATAAAAAGTCCTACCATCCCAAATAGAACCCTCATTAATGATAAAATCCGGTTTATCACTATCAAGAGTTATTGTATCTGCCGTGTAGGTTTGCATCTTGATGGCATCTGCGCCTGCACGTTTAGCAGCCTTTATGGTTTCAATAGCAAGTTGTTTGTCGCCATGGTGGTTGGCAGACATCTCTGCTACAATAATACACTTATTCATATCTTGTAATTATTTTATCTGTTTGAGAATCTCTTCTAATGTTTTATAATCATCTGTCTGGAGAATAATATATCCAAGTCTATCAAGCGAATTCTCAATTCGATGATCCGAATAGGGCTTAACTTCGCTTCTTCTAATATGACTATTCCCCGATAAAATAAACTCCTTACATCTGTCGTAATTAGAGGGCTTTAAGAACTGAACGCTAGATACTTTTTTTATCTTCTTTTCTCTATCAATAGGCTCACCAACAGATAGTTTTATCAGGTTAGCCAGCATATCAACACCAGTTGATAGAGGCACTAAGTCAGACGTAATATAGTCACCTCCCAAACGACACGCCATTTCAATAATATAGGCTTTCCCGTTCCAAATCTTTACTTCTGTATGTGAAGGACAGTTATTGGCCTTAATCAGGGTTAGAGCTTTGCATACCTCCTCTTCTATCATAGACCACTCATCACTGTCAATCCTGGCAGGTTCTATGTGAGTGTCCTCAACAAAATAACCATATTCTTCACCTATAACCAGTTTTTCCGTGATATTCACGACGGTGGTTTCATTGTTTTGAGTTAGTGTTTCTACGCTGAACTCCTTACCACCAATGAACTGCTCAATTAATACCTGCCCCGTTCTTGAATAACTCTTTGCTTCTTCTATTGCCTCCGTCAATTCTATCTCATTGGCGACTTTTTTTACGCCTCTGCTTGCAGAAGAATCAACCGGCTTAACGATATAAGGGTACTCCTGAAATGAATCTAAATTTACTTCTTCCGACACTAAGTAGAATTTAGGTGCATTAATACCATTTTCGCTAAATAGCTTTCTTTGTAGATACTTGTTTGTACAGATATTGGCCACCTCTGGAGACATTGCCGGCAATCCTAATATCTGTGATACTTTAGCCACCACGTTCACGGGATAATCAGATGTTGTGAGTAAAGCATCTGCATTCTCTTTCCGTGCCATCTCAAGCACTTTCTCAGCATCTGTTGAACTAACAACATAATAACGTGTAGCATACTCAAAGCCAACGGCTTGAGCATCATAATCAAGAGCTATTGATTCATATCCTAACTCATTTACTTTCTGTATAACGGGTATCTGCATTTCACCAGCACCCAATATTAGTATTCGTTTCATCTATATCTTAGAATTAATTATCTCACAAATCTTATAGGCAAATTGTTCATTCACTCTAAAATCATTGAACAGATTGATAATGTGCCTCGACTCCTTTTCTGCATTCTCACAATGAACTGACTTAAACATCCAAGAAACAGAAGGAAAGTTTATTCCGGCAAAAAGGCCCGCATCAAAGATTGCATTTAGTACCTCTTCCCTTTTCTCAACACTTATCATAAACCGCCATTGAGAATATTCGTTACCCCACTGCACCTCTTGCGGAAGATTCTCTCTGTAAATTCTATTTATCTTTTCTTTATCGTATGCAACTGCATCCATCTTTGCTTTTATGATACCGAAGTAATGCTCCGGCTCCATCTTCAAGGGTGAATAATCTAGCCATGGATAATTAGCAGGAAGTTCATATCGTTTGTTGCTTCTCAAACATTCTTTGATATAAACTTGCTGTTCAGTCTCTTTATCTTCAGAAAAAGTACCCCCCCCCAGTCGAGGTTATTTCACATTCGTCTCTTGTGACACAATAGCCACCATAAGACAACTCTACATATTTAGCATAACCTGTACTATAGAGCACCATGTCAACATTTATGGGCAATGATCCATCTAATTCTGGCCTGCAAAGGCATCTGTCATCAATGATACACAGATGAGGTTTCAGAGACTTTAGACTTTGATAGAACTCCTTATTATCAAATTTTCTTCCATAAGAATGCACAAAGAGCAGTCCGTCATAATCCTTCTTATTAACCATTTCCAAGGCAAGATTCTCCGACATTGTATGTCTGTCGTCTATGTCAACAAAATCAAAGTCAACTCCCGCCTTCATCATCGTTAGCGGCACTACCGGACATACGTTAGCAGGAATTAGAAACGGGCCTTTAAAAGAGTTTGACTTTAAAAAACCATAAAGGACAGCAGAAGCCCTATTAGCATATGTTATCATTCTCATAGCGTTTTAAACAGTTCCACCATAATCTGCGGTGTCTCTGGGGTTATTGTATTAAGTAAGGCCTTGTCGCGTATATGTCCTAGCACCTTACGAATTCTTCTCACAGAATCGTCATCAGAATAATCATCGACACCCTCTATAAGGTTCTCCTTTAGAAAAGCATAATAGTCATATTCTTGGTTTCTTACGTAGTAGCCTCCGATTATCTTTGCACCGCACGCTAATGCTTCATTCATCATCGTAGATGCAGGAAGAATAGCCACATCCGTATTCATGAAGATTTCTGCTATCTCTTTTGCGGAGAGGTTCTTTTTATAGACGACTTTAGGCGATTCTATCATTTTTTCAGAAGAGTATCTGTCGCCAACAATAGCAGTGATACTCTTGACAATTGGCTCATCTATTATGCCTAATATTGTCTTTTGAGTCAAGTCTAAAAAATCAGATCCGCCAAAAGCTACAACGACATTCAGTTTATCTGAAATAGAGTTCTTTGATTGTCTCTCTTCACAAGCCTCAAAAAACGGTTTTCTCAGTAAAGAATAGCGCAGCCCAAACGCAAACCTCGTGTAATCCTCACAGGAATAGTCATCTCTTGTCCAACAAATTCCTTGATTAATAACCAAATCGGCCACATAATGCTTGTCGTGCATATCATCAATGCAGACCAATTTGCATCCTTTATTTTTTATTCTGCGCTGATAATCTGTCGTATAGAAATAATTATCCAGTACAACTATTTCATCACCATTCAGAAATTCAAGAAAAGACCTGAACTTAGTTGATTCTTCCAATGCTATAAACCGGCAAACCGCCTCCATTTGCGAGATTTGATATGGAGTAGGCTCTGCCGTAAAAAAACAGCAGTTAAAATCATTCTTCAGCATATCGGCTAAAGCCAATGTTCTGATAAAATGCCCATACCCTATGCCTGCTCCGGCATCTGCACGGAAGAAAATCTTTTGCATTAGGCTTTCAATAGGTTGAATTTCATCTCTGCAAGTTTCCAGTCGGTCATTGTATCAAGGTCCTGGACTTCCGTTTCGGGTAAGATCAAAGGAAGACAATTTTTCATCCAGAGGTCTTTCTCAATCATAAATTGAGGTACCCTCGCAAAATAGAACTGCCCTGCATCGTGGTATATCTTCTCCAAGTCTTGCGAACGAGCTGACTGGTATTCCGGCCATTTCATTCCTATCTTACCATCTACAATATGAAGACAGCGTTGAATAGGATAAGAATAAGCGACACAGGTAAAAATTGCATCAGCTTTGTCTGCCAACATTTTATCATAAGCCTCTTTAATTCTGTCGGAAGTAACGAAAGGAGCGGTAGAATAAAGGCAACAGATATTATCGAAGTTCATCCCTCTCTTCTCATATTCCCCCAACACTTCAAACAGTACATCCTCCGTGCTGGCAAAGTCATTTGCTGTCCTCTCTGAACGCATGAAAGGTACTTTAGCACCAAATTGACGAGCAATTTCTGCATACTCTTCATCATCGGTTGATACCATTACCTCATCAAAGATTCCACTCTCCAGAGCTGCTTCAATGCTATAAGCCATAATGGGTTTGCCCATGAATGGCTTAATATTTTTACGAGGTATTCGTTTACTTCCACCCCTCGCAGGTATAATACAAAGATTCTTCATATCCTTATTATAATGGTTTATTTCTCTTCCTGTGCAGCAATACTCCTGAAGGTCTCAGAAGTAATGTCCTCTTTCATCTCATCAATCACCTTAAGGAGATACTGGCCATACTGGTTCTTTTTCATTGGTTCAGCCAGCTCTTTCATCCTATCCTCACTAATCCATCCTTTACGATAGGCAATGGCTTCAAGACAAGCAACTTTAAGTCCCTGTCGTTTTTCGATGACTTCAACAAAAGTAGAAGCCTCCGCCAGCGAATCGTGTGTACCTGTATCTAACCAAGCAAAGCCGCGACCAAAGACTTGAACCTTTAGTTCGCCGTCCTTCAAAAACTCCTGATTGACAGTGGTAATCTCCAGTTCACCACGTGCGGAGGGCTTAATATGCTTTGCAACATCCACCACTTTGTTAGGATAGAAGTAAAGACCTACTACAGCATAATTTGATTTAGGCTCCTTAGGCTTCTCCTCAATTGAGAGGCAATTCCCTTGCTTATCAAATTCTGCAACACCGTAACGTTCGGGATCACTTACCCAATACCCGAAAACCGTAGCTTTCTGGTTCTTTTCAGCGTCCTCAACAGCCTTACGAAGCAAGGTTGTAAATCCACTCCCATAGAAGATGTTATCGCCTAGCACTAAACAAGCACTGTCATTTCCAATAAATTTCTCACCTATAATAAAAGCCTGCGCCAGTCCATCAGGAGAAGGCTGCTCAGCATATTCAAAGTGAACACCATAGTCACTACCGTCTCCCAGCAGACGCTTAAAACCAGGTAAATCGTATGGAGTAGATATAATGAGAATATCTCTTATTCCAGCAAGCATCAATGCACTGATAGGATAATAAACCATCGGTTTGTCATAAATTGGAAGCAATTGCTTGCTCACACCCTTAGTAATAGGGTAAAGTCTAGTACCGGATCCACCGGCAAGTACGATTCCTTTCATACAAAAACAAGATTATTTCTTACGTATTAACCAATACACTCTATGAGCACAACGAATAAACCATTGGGGGCAGTACTCAAACAAATAAACAGGTAAACGCAAAACTAAAGAGAGCTCCTCAAACCGGTTACGATAGTATTGATTAGTTTTTATATTTGGTAATATTTCACATATCTTTCTCTTAACGAGGTTGATATTATCCCAATTCAGATCAGTATAACCCCAGAATGCTCTTATAAGGGTATTAATATAAAAAACAGTATAAAAGTGGAAATCAATCTCATCTTGATAAGACTCTGCATCTTTAATCCCTTTATAACTCTCATACTCAAGTGTCGCGACTTCTAGCCTACCCCAGAATGATTTATTGTTGATTGATCGTTGCGTTGAAATATTATCAACCCTATAATGATATCCAGGTTTTTCTACTATAGCAATACTATCCGTATAGAAAAATAATAAGTCGGTCATGAAATCATGATACATATTGTTTTCTACAAATCTGAATCCATCAAAAATGGTCCTTTTATAAAAATTGGTAATAAAGAAAAGGCCATACAGCAATAGATAACGCTTTATGTCACAATTGCATTTAGCATATCTATCCGGTTCTATGTTCGCCGTTTGAATATCACCACGATAATAATTCTGTGCTATTACAATATCCGAATTCGAATTATTGTTAAGTACTTCGCAATAATCGGTGTCCAACCAATCATCTGCGTCCACAAAACACAAATACTCGCCTGATGCAGCCTGAACACCGGTATTCCAAGCTCCGCCTTGCCTTTTATTTGTGGTGTGATTAATAAGCTTTACACGAGAATCCATTATTATATAATCGGAAATAACTTCTGCTGAGTTATCGGGCGAACAATCATTGACACATATAACTTCTATATCCTTTACCGTCTGCGCAAGTAAGGAATCTAAGCATTGTGTCAGATAAGGCATGCTGTTATATACAGCAACTATGAACGAAACTTTTGGCATCATCTTTTATTTTAAGCCGCTTAAATCACGGAACTGCTGTACAAGCTGCTCCTGTTTAAGAAGAATGGCGTAATTCTCTTTTCTCACTTCATCATTATTTACACAGGCGATGAATCTTTGAATGGACTTATAGAAGGCATCATCCTCAGAGAGGTTGTGCTGTGAATACTCCTGGTTCTGTTTTAAAGTATATGTAGGCACACATCCTACAGGTGCCGTTAAAATTCTACCTGACGTAATGGTTCCTTTACTTCCCCACACTTCTATATCACAACGATAGTCATTGTCCATTCCAAAGGCTAGTTGTGCTGTAAGCCCTTTATCATTTACCATTGTAGCACTTCCAAAAATCTCAACCTCAAAATCAGGATCGTAATTGACTTGAGCAGTTGTCACTCGTGCAGTAGGTCCAAGCAATTCCGTTGCATAACGCATAGTATAACCGCCTGCATCCAATAAAGCACCGCCTCCAAGTTTTTTATTATAACGAAAATCATTCAAAGCTCTACGGGGAAAACCAAACGTAATTCTAAAGAGTCGAGGTTTTCCCACTTGTGAACCATCCAAAATGATATCATTCAGTTCCTTAATCTGATTATGAAAAACAAACATATAGTTTTCATGAAGTGCTAATCTGTGCTCTTTGGCTATATGGATTAGATCTTCAGTATCCCTTAAGTAACATGTGGAGGGTTTCTCTACAAAAACGTGCTTTCCTTTCTCCAATGCCAATTTAGCCCATTTATAATGCAGAGCTGGCGGTAGTGGAAGATAGATGGCATCAATTTCATTCGATTCTATTAATGTTTTATACCCAGGATATATCTTTCCACCATAAGCATCAATAAATGTCTTGGCTTTTACGTACTCTCTTTCTTGTTGTTCTTTGATAACATCAGCTGATACATTACTTGTATCTCCAAACCATTCCTCTGGACTTGCATAGCC